>Ga0099364_10005609_pt1 | contig 18559 bp, 13 predicted proteins | sample TergutTh196P3_FD_73070 | JGI IMG/M metagenome (GOLD analysis project Ga0099364, IMG submission 73070) | Microcerotermes parvus P3 segment gut microbial communities from Pointe-Noire, Republic of the Congo - Th196 P3 | ecosystem: Host-associated > Arthropoda: Insects > Digestive system > Gut ...
AGCCGCTGTGCAAGGCGCTCGACACGCGCGGTCCCAGGTCGCGACCTATGCTGGTAGCGCCCATTAGACCTATTTGAGGCTTTTCTTGCTCGAAAAGTTTTACCACGATAGATGTGTGCACCTGCGTGGTGTAAGGCTCCAACGCCGGACTGTCGGCTACCCAAAGAACATCTACTCCGTAAGGAATAACCTGCTTTTCAACGCCGTCTAAACCCTTGCCGATAACCACAGCCTCAAGTTTACAATTCAATCGGTCTGCCAATTTGCGACCCTTTGTGCAAAGTTCTAAACTTACATCGGCTACTACGCCGTTCTCTACTTCGCAATATACAAATATACTATTCATAACTATTTTTGATTTTTGATTTTTGATTTTTGATTCCGATATATCAATCGAAAATCGAAAATCATCAATTGTTTACCCCAACGTGTGATTACCAATTAATTCCACCATTAACTCCTGTATGTCGGCATCGGCTGCTGTCAGTCGTTTTGATTCTTTTGCCTGAAACACCACGTTTTCAATTTTCTTGACCTTTGTGGGCGAGCCCGACAAGCCGAGTTCTTCGATTTTAACTTCGATGTTCGTAACACCCATTTCGTTGAGTTTTAGGAACGAACGTTCGCTGAGCAGCGCCTTCACCGGGTCGGAAGCTGCTTCAGTTTCGCTTGCTACTTTTGCGTGCTTGAACTTCATCAGAAGCTTGGCATTTCGCGGGCGACACTCTGGCGCCGAGCCGTTGACTGTTACAACTAACGGCAACGGACCTTCTACGGTTTCTACACCGCGTTCTAAACGCCGCTTCACTTTTATTTTTCCGTTTTCTATGCCCAATATCTCTTCGGCATAGGTTATTTGCGGAATACCGAGTTTTTCGGCTACTTGCGGTCCTACTTGGGCTGTGTCGCCGTCTATTGCCTGGCGTCCGCAAACAATAATGTCGAACTCGCCAATAGCCTTGATGGCACACGAGATAGCGTAGGATGTCGCTAAGGTATCAGAGCCGGCGAAAGCGCGGTCAGACAGCAGATAACCATCGTCAGCGCCACGGAACAAACCTTCTCTGATGATGTCGGCGGCGCGCTGTGGACCCATCGTGAGCAGCGCAACGGTAGAGCCCGGATAATCGTCTTTGAGGCGCAGAGCCATCTCTAACGCGTTCAAATCTTCGGGGTTGAAAATAGCCGGCAGCGCCTGACGATTGACTGTTCCGTCCTCCTTCATGGCGTCCTTCCCAACATTACGTGTATCAGGAACTTGCTTGGCTAAAACAATAATTCTTAATCCATTCATATTTTAAACAAATTTTTCGGGCTGCAAAATTACAACTTTTTTTGTAAATAAATAAAATAAAAGTAAAAAATATTTGCATTCTCCCAAAATAATAGTAATTTTGCAGCTTTAAAAAAGTAACGTAAAATTAGAAAATACGGTGTAATGAAAAAATTATTGATAGTAAAATTTGCGTTTGTTATAGTTTTTGGCGCTGTGGCTTGTAAGTCTGTCTCACGTGGCGCTATGCAGGAAAATGTAACAGAGCAGCAAACAGGCGATATCATTGAAAAATACTGGAAATTAACAGAGCTACGCGGCAATCCGGTAACATTTCAAGGGGATGATTTCAATCGTACCCCGCATTTTGTCTTGAAAACAGATGAGAGCCGCGTTATTGGGCACGGCGGATGTAATTCCTTCACAGGCGTCTATGAGGTTGACTTTGCCGCCGGTCGCATAAAATTTTCGCAAATGATAGCCACGATGATGGCTTGTATTGATATGGAGGTTGAACAGGAGCTGTTGCGAGTTTTCGAAATGGCTGACAATTATAGTTTATCAGACGATGGTAAAATATTGTCGCTGAATAGAGCACGTATGGCGCCGTTAGCGCGTTTCGAGGTTGAATATTTGCGATAAAATATTTTGCGATAACCGCTTATTGATGTATTAATTTTAAAAATTGTATAAAAAAATGGAAAATTTAAAAGAGAATTTAGAAAGTTCAGGAGCTTTGGAGCATTCTACTTAATAATTTTCCCCTTTTTTTTTAAGGTTTTTCATTTTACTTTTCCAAACAAATCAAATTCTTCTGTATCATATATTTCTACATCGTAGAAACAGCCAATTTGCAATTTTTTATGGTTTAAAGGTATGAGCGTTTCGTTGTCTACTTCCGGCGAATCGTGTTGAGTTCTACCAATGTAGTAATCTCCTTCGATTCGGTCAATAATCGTTTTGAACGTTTTCCCTGTTTTTTGACTATTTAGTTCTGCAGAAATGCACCGTTGAATATCCATAATATGGTCTGCTCGTTCCTGCTTTACCCTTTTAGGTATTCTATCGCGGTAATGCGCTGCAGCATAGGTATTTTCTTCGTGCGAATATGTAAATACACCTAACCTGTCAAAACGTGTTTGTTTCACGAAATCTACTAATTGTAAAAAATCTTTTTCTGTTTCTCCCGGATGCCCAACAATAAGCGTGGTGCGAAGCGCTATATCAGGTATTTTTTCGCGAATCTTTTCTATAAGCGCTATTGTTTCCTTGCCTGTTATGTTGCGTCGCATTTTTTCCAAAACTTTATCAGAAATGTGTTGTACGGGCATATCCAAATAGCGACAAATTTTTTTTTCGCGTTTCATTAGCTCAATCGCTTCCATTGGAAAACGGTTTGGGTAAGCGTAGTGTAGTCTCAGCCAATCGACGCCGTCTATTTCGCAAAGTCTTGATAACAGTTCTGAAATTGCTTGTTTTCTATACAGGTCTATTCCGTAGTAAGATATGTCTTGCGAAATTATTTGCAATTCTTTGACGCCTTTTTTTGCAAGAAAGGCTGCTTCGTCAATTAAATCTTCAATAGGAGTTGAAACATGCGCTCCGCGTATTTGCGGTATTGAGCAAAATGCGCATACTCTGTTACAGCCTTCGGCAATTTTCAGGTAAGCGTAATGCGTCGGAGTAGTAATTTTTCGTTCGTTACGCAAGTCGCGACTGTAACAGCCTGCAAGTTTGCAAGTTATATCTTCTATACTTCGCGCTCCAAAATACTCGTCTACTTCGGGCAGTTCTATTTCCAACTCTTTTTTATGCAGTTGCGATAAGCATCCTGTAACAAATATTTTTTCTATTACGCCATGTTTTTTGGCATTGGCGCAATTCAATATCATATCTATCGACTCCTGTCGGGCGTCGTGTATAAAACCGCAAGTGTTTATCACTACTGTAGCGGCTTCGTCAAAACCGGCATTGTGCAACGGCTCGATACCGGCAGCCTCTAATTGCCTCATAAGATGTTCCGAGTCAACAAGATTTTTGGAACATCCCATTGTAATTATGTTTACCCGCGAATTTTTAAGCAATCTGCGAAATATAATATTGCCTGTTCATTCGGGCTATGTGCGAAATTTTAACTTCTTTCGGACATTCTGCTTCACATGCGCCTGTGTTTGTACAATTTCCGAAGCCAAGTTCGTCCATTCTTGCAACCATTTTTCCTACGCGTTCTTTTGCTTCAAGTTTACCTTGAGGTAATAGTGCAAGTTGTGACACTTTTGCCGAAACAAACAACATTGCTGAAGCATTTTTGCATGCCGCTACACATGCGCCACAACCTATACATGAAGCTGCGTCCATAGCGAGGTCTGCGTTGATTTTCTTTACGGGAATGGCATTTCCGTCAGGCACTCCACCGGTGCTGACAGAAACGTAGCCGCCAGCCTGAATGATTTTATCGAAAGCGCTTCTGTCTACCACCAAATCTTTGATAATAGGAAAAGCAGCCGAACGCCATGGCTCAATCCAGATTGTATCTCCGTCCTTAAATTTACGCATATGCAACTGACATGTAGTTATTCCTGCGTCGTTGCCGTGTGGACGCCCGTTTATGAACAAACCGCACATACCGCATATTCCTTCTCTACAATCGTGGTCGAAACATACCGGCTTTTTGATTTTGTCTACCAATTGTTCGTTTAACTGGTCGAGCATTTCTAAGAAGGAGCAATCAGGAGAAATATTTTTAATGTCGTAAGTTTCAAACCCACCTTTGGACTTGGCGTTCTCCTGTCGCCATATTTTCAATGTCAAACTTAAATTTTTCTTTTCCATCTCGCAAATTATTTATAATTTCTTTGGGCAACAACAATTTCTTCGTAATTCAACGGCTCTTTGTGCATTATTGGCTCTTTGTCTTCACCGGCGTATTCCCAGCATGCAACGTACATGAACTTGTCGTCTTGTCGTTGTGCCTCGCCATCTCCGGTTTGGTACTCTTCACGGAAGTGTCCGCCACATGATTCTTCTCTCTGCAAAGCATCTCGAGCCATGAGTCCGCCTAATTCGATGTGGTCGGCGCAACGCATAGCTTTTTCCAATTCAGGATTAAATTCGTTTGCCGAGCCGGTTACGCGAAGGTCTGTCCAAAATTCTTTACGAAGATTTTTTATTTCTTCTATTGCCTCTGTAAGTCCTTCTTTGGTGCGTCCCATGCCTACTTTGTTCCACATAATGTGTCCAAGTTTCTTTTGAAAATAGTCCGGAGAGTGTTTTCCGTTGATACCCATTAATTTTGCTATTCTGTCTTCAACAGCTTGTTTTGCTTCGTTGAATTGTGGCAGGTCGGTTGAGAATCGCGGTGTACGAATATCAGCCGATAGGTAGTTTTGGATTGTGTACGGCAACACGAAATATCCGTCGGCTAAACCTTGCATCAACGCAGACGCTCCTAATCGGTTTGCGCCGTGGTCTGAAAAATTGGCTTCGCCGGCAGCAAAAAGTCCGGGTATAGTTGTCTGCAATTCGTAATCGACCCAAATGCCACCCATAGAATAATGTATAGCTGGATAAATCATCATTGGTGTTTCATATGGATTGTCGTCTACAATTTTCTCGTACATTTGAAACAGGTTTCCATATCTTTCTTCTATTACGTGCTTGCCCAAGCGTTCTATTGACGATGCAAAGTCCAAGTATACAGCCAATCCGGTCTCTCCAACTCCATAGCCTGCGTCGCAACGTTCTTTTGCGGCGCGTGAAGCAACGTCGCGTGGGACTAGATTACCGAAAGCGGGGTAACGTCGCTCAAGGAAATAGTCGCGCGCGTCTTCGGCTATTTGTGTAGCTTTTAGTTTTCCGGCTCGTATTGCTTCTGCATCTTCTTTATTTTTAGGTACCCAAATACGTCCATCGTTGCGTAACGATTCTGACATCAGCGTTAGTTTAGATTGATAATCTCCGCTAACGGGTATACACGTGGGGTGAATCTGCACATAGCAAGGATTTCCGAATGCAGCACCACGTTTATGGCATTGCCATGCAGCGCTGCCGTTGCAACCCATGGCATTAGTAGACAGGAAGAATACGTTTCCGTAGCCTCCGGTGGCTATCACTACTGCATGTGCGGCATATTTTTCTATTTCGCCAGTAACAAGGTTTCGTGCTATTATTCCGCGCGCTTTGCCGTCAATAACTACTACGTCGAGCATTTCGCGACGGGTATACATTTTTACTTTGCCTTTTTCTATTTGTCGGCTTAATGCGCTGTATGCACCCAACAGTAGTTGTTGTCCGGTTTGTCCGCGCGCATAAAATGTTCGGCTTACTTGCGCTCCACCGAACGAACGGTTGTCTAACAGTCCGCCATACTCTCGCGCAAATGGAACTCCTTGCGCTACGCACTGGTCAATAATATCGTTTGCCACTTCTGCGAGCCGGTGTACGTTTGCTTCGCGGGCGCGATAGTCGCCTCCTTTGATGGTGTCGTAGTAAAGACGGTAGATTGAATCACCATCGTTAGGATAATTTTTTGCGGCGTTGATACCGCCTTGTGCTGCAATAGAGTGAGCACGTCGCGGACTGTCCTGTATGCAGAAGTTCAGCACATTGAACCCCATTTCGCCGAAGCTTGCTGCAGCAGCAGCGCCGGCTAATCCGGTGCCTACGACTATAACGTCCAATTTGAGTTTATTGGCGGGGTTAACTAAATTTTGATGTGCCTTGTAATTTGTCCATTTCTGGGCTACTGGACCCTTTGGAATTTTTGCGTCTAACTTCATTTAATTTTTGATTTTTGTTATTTTCCTCCAAATAAAAAATACAGCGGAATAGCTGCGAAACCAATTGGTATCGCAATCGCATAAACGTATCCAACCCATTTTATTATGGGTGTGTAGGTAGGGTGGTTCCATCCTATGCTTTGAAAAGCGCTTTGGAATGCGTGCATCAAATGAAACGCAAGCAACACCATAAAACCGATGTAAATGAGACACATAATAGGTCTGTCCACGTATAGCGCTCTGGCAATGTCATAAAAATTATGATTTGCCTCGACAATTTTTCCTGTGCAAGGGTCTGTATATGCGCCTACTCCTACTGTTGCAGGGTCAAATCCAAACCATCCTACCTTGTAGAAAAAGAAGTGCACAAGGTGAATGCCCATGAAAATCAAAAGAATACCTCCCGTCCAAATCATATATTTTGAAAAGAACGAGGTTTCAGAACAGTACTTTTTGGCATATCCTATCGGACGCGCCAACCAGTTCTGTATCTGTAAAAACAGCCCAAGCAAAATATGCAGGCCAATACTTCCAAACAGGAATATTTCAAGTACCTTAACCGGCGGAGAACTCATTATTTTAACCGCCGTGTCAAAGTAACTTCTATCTTCAAGCAATAGCAACAGGTTGATACCCATGTGCACTACCATAAACATACAAAGAAATAAACCTATTAACGCCATCCAGAACTTTTTTCCGATGGACGAGGTAAAGATGTTACTACTCATATCATAAATACTACTTAATTTTTTAAATTTAAATTAACGGTGCAAAGGTAATACAATTTTTTGTAGAAAAAAAAAAAATAATGTATTTTTTTTTAGGATTAAATTGACAGGCGAGCTGCGTTTCTCTTTTTACAAGCCAATCATGGCAAGTTTCTCAGCATTGTATATTTTGATAAAATTTCAAGTAGTAGCAGCAAGGCGGCAGCTAATGCAAACAGCATGTATTCTTCGGATTTTTTATGATGTTCTTGAACGTTTATTATCGATCTTTCTAATTGGTCAATTTCTTCGTAGACCTTTATAAGCGCTTCGTTATCGTTAGCCGAAAAATATCTTCCGTTAGTCATTTCGGCTATTCTTTTGAGTAGCTCTTCATCGACGTCGGCATCCATGTCTACCATTTGTATTCCGAATGGCGTTTGCATTGGGAATGGCGCTTTTCCGCTTGTTCCTATGCCAATTGTATAAACTCTGACGCCAAAAGTTTGGGCAATTTCGGCGGCTGTCAGGGGGTCAATAGCTCCGCGATTGTTCACGCCGTCGGTCAACAATATTATCACTCTGCTTTGTGCATCGCTGTCTTTAATACGGTTTACTGAATTTGCTAATCCAAGCCCTATAGCCGTTCCGTCTTCAATCATGCCGCTGTATACGCTACTCAGTAGATTGATAAGCGCTGTATGATTGGTAGTTAACGGGCTTTGGGTAAAACTTTCGCCGCTAAATATTACTAACCCTATGCGGTCGTTAGGTCGTCCGGATATGAATTGCGTTGATATTGCTTTAGCGGCTTCCAATCTGTCGGGTTTAAGGTCTTGGGCGAGCATACTGCCGGAAATATCGAGTGCTATCATTATGTCAATTCCTTCTGTTGTAACGCTTTCCCATTTGTTGCTTGATTGCGGACGCGCTAAAACTATAATAATCAATGCAAATGCTGTTAAACGCATTGCAAACAGTGCATGACGTAAATAAGTGCGCGCCGTGCGTACAGCTTTTAAACCTTCTATTGAGGCAATTTGAATATGCGGATTCAGGCGGTTACATCGCCATATATACCATCCTAAAACAGCTGCCCAAGCTAAAAACAGCCAAAAAAAATCGGGATTTGCAAAACTGTAGTCACTCATTTTAATGCGTTATTTTCTTCGTTATGTTCATTTTCTTTTTCTTCCGAAATTTCGATTTCTTCATTTGTTGGCTCGGAAATTATAGTATTATTCACAAACACATAACTATCGAGCATCGAAGTTTCGTTTTCGTTCGGCAAAGGTTCAAGTTTTGCAAATTTTACCAAATCGGCTAACGAAAACATTTTGCGCAATCTTCCAACTAAATCATTATCTTCGAAACCGGTATTTTGCAGTTCGCAAAGAATTTCATCGCTGGTCATTTCCATTGCAGCAACTCCAAATCGCCCTTCTATGTAAGCACGAACAACGTCAGACAATCGGGTATGATAATCTTTTGTACGGTTGCTCTGCCATAATTTTTCGCTACGCAGTCTGTCTAACTCGCGCAGGGCAATAATATGCGGCGGGTCGACAGGCTTTGGAGAGCCGAAAACAGGCATGTTTCTACGACGACGCAGATAGGCATAAATACCAAACCCAACGAGCGCTATAGCCAATAAAAGTAGGCATATGCGCCAAAGCCAAGGGAGGATGTCTTCCCATCCGATTGGCAAATCGTATATAGATTTTATGTCGGTAATACCGTCTTCTTCCTCTAAAGGAATAAGATAAACGTCGAGAAATGCCTGACGTGTAGCGATAGTATCAATAATACCGTCTACCTCAAACGGAAATCTAATGGGCGGCAAAACGTGACGACCGCTGTCAAAACTCGTTATCAAAACCTCTTGAGTGTAACGTATCACTCTATCAGATATTTGCAACGAATCAACCGGAAATAACTCAATCATTTCTATGCCGCTGGGGATGGCGTCTACCCAAAAAGGAAATTTAACCTTCACGTCAATTTGGCGTTCCATATTGACCTGCAACTTGATTTGGTCGCCAATCCAAATTGCGGCGCTGTCAAATTGCGCATGTACTTGAATTATTTGCGCGTTTGAAAAAACAGACCAACACACGGCAAGAAATAATGTTGCGAAAAACTTCATCACTCTTCTTACAAAAAAAATTATGCAAAGATATACAGTATTTTTTTTGTTTCAAAAAAAAATATAATTTTGCGGCGATAAATTTACATTCTTACAGCGATGGAAGACAATAAATTATTGATATTTAAATATTTTTCGATGGTAAAATTTGCACACACAATTTTTGCCATGCCTTTTGCTATTGTGGGATATTTTCTTGGGGTGTTGTATGCCGGCGTTGGATTTTCATGGAAAACGCTATTGTTAGTGATTTTGTGTATGGTTTTTGCGCGCAACTCGGCAATGGGATTTAATCGTTACATAGATAGATTTATAGACGCCAGAAATCCGCGTACGCTTCAGCGCGAACTTCCCGCAGGACTGATTACTCCGGGTTTTGCACTAATCTTTGTGATTGTTAACGCAGTTGTTTTTGTTGTTTTATGCAAAATGTTGAATACATTAGTGTTTTATTTGTCTGCTTTGGCGTTGTCGGTCATTTTTGGCTACAGCCTTGCAAAAAAATTTACGTCATTCTGTCATTTTATATTGGGGCTGGCTCTGTCATTTGCACCAATAGGCGCATATCTTGCTGTTACAGGCGTTTTCGACATTTTGCCGGTGTTGTTCTCTCTGTTAGTTTTGTTTTGGGTTTCGGGTTTTGATATAATTTATTCTCTACAGGATAAAGATTTTGACGTTCGAGAAGGATTATTCTCAATTCCGGCGTGGTTAGGCTTACGCGGCGCTCTGCTAATAGCTAAATTCGCGCATACGATTACCGGATTTTTAGTAGTTTTTATAGGTTTTTATACGGATTTTGGCATTTGGTACGTAATAGGAGCGGCGATATTTATTTTTCTTCTTATTTATCAGCATTTAATCGTGAAACACGACGACCTAAGTCGGGTTGATGCCGCTTTTTTTAGATACAACGGTATAGCTGCAATTGTTTTTGCTGTCTTTACTGTTTTAGACCTGTTTGCTAATTTGAACTAAAAAAAAGCAACGGTCTTTATTGCTTTAGACCGTTGCGAATAAATATTGTTAACAACAAGATTTTTCTAATCTATTAAAACAAGGTTTGTGTAGAATATATCTCTATTTGGAAAAGTCTCACTTCCTGATTGTCTATTTCTATACGAACTTTATTTGTTGTAACCGGTTCGTCAAAGTCCACTCTAAGCCTTTGTACTCTCGCGGTGCCTGTGGTAGTGTAGATCTGTCTCCATGTTACATCAGTAGTTGACGGTACAAATGGCACATAGGTATAAGTCAGTCCACTTACTGTGTAAGTGTGATTTGTTCTGCTATTTCTGTTGGGAAACGCATACGGGAACATATGTTGTTCTTCGTATTCGGCATCTTCGGCTACAAAAAATCTCATATCCCTGAAATGGTCTCTATTAGCATCTCTATCTACCAGTGTATAAAAGCCATCAATAGTTACGGGCGCTTCAAAATATATTTCCATCCAACTGTTTGCTGCCGGGATTACTACCCAGCGTCTGTTAGTATCGTTACTATTACTATCACCAGGATCCCCGTCTACTGTATTATACCCGAATTCATTGGCGTTTCTGAAAGTGCTAACTAAAGTATGTCTGTAAAGCGCCACATTTAATCTGTGATCAGGATTGTCATCGATAACATAAACTGCTATTTGCCTTATCTCTATATCCGGCTCGGTGGTTAATAATCTCACTCTACTTGTGGTTGTTTTGTCAATCATTCCCAAAAATTCACTTTCAGTATTATCAGTTACATCCAACCGGTCTACCCACATATCTCTAAACCATGTTTGAAATCTGAAGCTTTTCAACGGATTATCATCCGATGTAAAAATTTCAAAAGCTTCGATGTCATATCCTGCAGCAAGGTCTATCTCTATCCATTGCGGCGAATTGTCTACTGGATTTGTCGGCGCCCATATTTCGTTTATGTTCTCGCTAACGGCATTTTTGCCGCTACTGTTTTCATCGCCTTCACTGCTCACTAACACTCTTTTGCCAATAGCAACATTAGTCCAGCGGGTAAACGGTGGCACACGCAGGTCTACCTGTTGCGAAAGTCGCACAGTGTCTAATATTGCTAAGCCATTGATAACCGGTATTACGTTATGCACAAGTTCGATAGTAACGTCGTCGCCAGGATTAACATTGATAACAAGCACATTTGCGTTTGGTCCTCCTTCTCCATTGTGCGTGGTACCACTTGGGTCAACGTACTCAAACTCCAATCCGGCATGTCGCATCATCCGGTCTAACAGGGTTCTGGGCCACGACAGTAATACACCTCTTGCGGTCATGCTAATTCTTGGTTGCGGCACGGTCAGATTTGCTGCATCGCTTGCAAAAAACGGCATTACCGGCTCATCGGGCTCAACGGGCACCGACCGGTTTCCAAATTCATCTTCAGTAAAGATTCGGAAGCTGTACATCTTTTGGCGGGTCAATCCTTCTACACTCAGCCACGAATGTAGTCCTTCAAAAACGACAACTTCATCATCGTATTCTACTATTGTTCTCACAGCTTTCCCTAATCTTATCTCTTCAGAGGGGATTCTGCCTGCTTCAAGCAGGTCTATTTCAACGCGTTCAAAACCTATTTGTACCCGCGCAAAATCGTATCTGCCGGGATAAATAATTTCTTGCGAAACGAACTCTTCGATATTAGAAAACTGTTCATCGCAGGAGGCAAAAACTATTGCGCTCAATACTGCTATAAATAATATACGTCTCATGATTTTAATATTTTTATATTTTTTTTACTACATTTACTGTTATTCATCGTCGTCATCATGTGTATTTTCACTTCCTTCGGGTATTGCGCTATGAAATCTTCCGAATAATGAAATTTCTGACAAACAGGAAATAGAACTCGATGCCTGATAATTACTTCCGAATCCGGCTAATGCCTGATATCTGAACCAACGCGTGGGTTTTGTATAACCCGGGTCTGGGAGTACGTAAGCCTCATCGCCTTCTCTGGCATGTCTCATCACTATTTCTAATGTTCCAAATCCTAATGCTCTCAAGTTTGGAATTGTGTGTTCTGACAAATATTCCCATTCATTGGTTTCTTCATCCCATCTCCACATTGCATATCTTCCTATATTTTCTGAATTATCATACAGCGCTCCAAGGTCGTGATGTCCTGGGTCGCCCGCGCCGGGCGGTCCATGAAAACGTCTTTGCCAAGTTGCTATACGCGTCAATTCGTAATACGCTCCAAGGTCTATTAGTATATCCCACGGGGTACTGATACTGCCTGCGTGCATAAAGTTTATCAAGTTGGCATGGTCTCTGATATTATCGTGAATCAGGCGTAGTCTACCTTCGTGGTTATTGCCATCTACTTGGGTTACTTCCCTTGTAGCCATAGGTAGGTATGGGTCGTTGCCATAGTTTCCCATCTGGAAACCGGGCAAAGGTAAGAACCAATCGGGCTTGGTGTGGTCAAGGTCTTCATCCTGCATAACAAATATCTGTCCCTTGTCAATAACCTCGGTGCTGTTTCCAAACAAATCTTCTACCCAAACGCTTACATTTATTGGAGTACTTTCCTGAATGTCCATGTCTAGAATAAATTGTCTTTCAATTTCTCTATTTGAAGAAAATACCCTTGTAAAACTTTGCTGCACTCCGTTTTCCGTAAAATTAAAATCTACAAATATATTCAACGTCTGCATTAGCTCGTTTTCCCAATCTAATAGAAAAGAACGAGTTGCCGGTTTTACCTGTATATTTGCTGCAACCTGTGGCAATGCAGATTCAAGCGGAGTTACTGTAATTGGCACCATCTGAGACCTAATACCGGCTCTGTTTGTAGCAAAAATCTCAATAGTATACTCTATTTCCTCTGCAAATCCGCGCACTGTCAGGGAATCTACAAAATATGAAGCCGAGAACCATACTAATTCACCATTTGCAGCTATATATTGGGCATCTATGGTAAGCAAGTCTTCGTTGCGGGGAGCCTCGTAAAAAAGTGTTACAGCTCCCGGCAAGGGTCTGTAGCCGGTAACTACCGGAACATCAGGCGGAACGGTAGAGCCTTCGCTAATCATAAAGCGTCCCTGCTCCTCGCAGGAAAATATGAACGCTACCGTTGCAACCAGTAAACTAATTTTTATTTTTATTTTCATCTTATTTTTCTTATTTTATTGAATGAATAAATTTTTGATTTACCATCCCGGGTTTTGAATAATTCTCGAATTTGTATCTAATTCTTTATTCCACACGGGCCACAAACAAAAAGATGTTTTGAAATATCTTTCATCTACCATCATCAATTGGAAGAAATCATCTGGATTATCTGCTCTAGTATTCCATCCAAAAATTGGTTGTGAAAATTCTCTAACTGCATTCATTGTGCGAATCTGGTCCCAGAAAATATGTCCTTCAAACGCCAGTTCAATGCTTCTTTCTTGCAGTATAATTTCTCTCATGCCTTCTTTTGTATTCTGCCGTCCGAGAAATTCTGGTTTCACATAGCGTATATCCGACCATGCGTTGTTAACTGAAGGTATTCCGGCTCTTTCTCTCACTAAATCAATTGTTTCCCATACCTGCTCGCGCGACATGCCTTCGTCAAGATATTCGTTCATAGCTTCAGCTCTGATTAGATATAAATCAGCCAGTCGCATGATAGGCAACGGGAAACGCATTTGTCTGCGCCAGTCGCCTGCATGACTTTCAGGGTGCACTACTTTTTGAATGCCTACACCGCACGGAAAATGATGATTATCCCAATCACTCGTGGCAGGATTATGGAACATTGTAGTTGGAAATATATGTCCATGCTGGCGCCAAAAACCGCCGGTAATTCCGAGGTTAGCGTAAAAACGCATCTCTCTGTCCATATACAAACGTATAGTTGAAGCGCCGGCTTGCATTATACCCATCCACCTCTTATACTCATCATCTGTTTCTGATGGCGTTGAAATTATATCATGCTGGGTATGACTGCTGAATGTCGCGTCTACATGCAAGGGAAGACCATTTTCAGTGTAGTATCGGTAAACCATCTTGAGCGTGGCGCCCATCCAATTTTCAGAGCCTGTTCTTGTATTAACAGAGCCTGGTGTATATCCCGCCGGCAATAGATGACCACAAACTGATTGCAGTGGAAATCCAATTCTGTCGCCATTACCCATCGTAATGTTAGAGAACCCCCACAGCAATTCGCTATTCCATCCGCTTGGAATTATCATTCGCAAATCATACAAGGCTTGTAGCCTTTCTTGGTTATTTTCCTCTTCGAAGGCTTCAATATCGTAGAGATAAACGGGAACATCGTGTGTATGCAGTTTCAATCCGTTCGCATGTGCCATAGCAATAGCTGCATCTGCTGCGTCTAATGCGTCTTTCCACTTTAGCTTTGTTGTGGCTGCGTCATCGTGTATAGGAAAGAATGGCTCGCCGTCCCAGTCGAGAAAATCGGCAAAATATTCTGTATTCCCGCTCCAAAATGGACTTGCCCTGTAAAGTAACACTCTGGCTTTAATAGCCATTGCTCCTATCTTGTCTATTTGTCCATAATCTAAGCTTAAGCGTCGTACAAATAAATCATCAATTGCCGCGTTCATTAAGCTAATGATGTAGTTGAAAACATCGTCTACTTTTTGGCGCTGCACAAAAACGTCTTCTTTTGGAGCGTTTGGGTGCACTATTTCATCGGCTATCACTATTGGTCCATACTGTCTTAACAGCAAAAAATGATAGTAAGCCTTCAGGAATTTAGCTTGCGCTGCCCAGTCGTCTTTTTCAACGTCCGACATATCAGGAACCCCTCTAATAGCCGCTATCAAAACATTACAGGCAGTAATTGCCTCGTACATGTTTTGAAACGTGTGTTCTGGGCGTTCATCTTGCAGTCTTTGCGGATTTGAGCCTCCCCAAATTCCAAACAATGGATTGTTAGCGCTTTGCAGTCCGCGCATAATTCCCAATCCAATAACCCTGTCGAGCCTGCCTTCTCTAAAATATCTCACTCTTCCGATGTATTCATCTCCAAGCATCCAAGTAGACACGTCTGTTTTGTCTTCATCAGGCATGTAACTGTATACTTTTGCTAATGCCATAATCGCCTGAGCGCGCGAAGAAAACAGATCTTCTATGGTAAAAGTGTTGTCAGGCACTACGTTAAGGTAATCAGTGCAAGCTGACAAAACAAGCAATATAGCTGCAATAGTCATTAATCCTGACTTTAAAATGCTTTTTTTAATTTTTTTAATACTATTTATTATTATATTCATTGCTTTATTGTTTTAAAAATTTAAGAGAATTCCTATATTAAATCTTCGATTGATGGGATATCTCAATCCATGTCTTCCCATTTCGGGGTCCCATAACTTGAATGGCGAGAAAATCAGCAGATTTTCTGCTGTTGCGTATATTCTCAAATTTTCAACGTGTATTCTATCCATTCGTCCAAAATTATAACCGGCTTCAACTGTTTTGAGTCTCAAAAACGAATTGTTTCTCAGCCACCACGACGATTGTTGCAAATTATTGTTTGTCGGGCTTGTTGTCAGGCGGGGCCAAAAGGCGTGTACATCGGGATTAGTTTCGCTCCACGAATCGCGCGCTACCATTGTAAGCGCATTGCGTCTTCTGTGAAATGGCGCTATACCATCGCCGGTGCCAGCGTTAATGAAAAAAGATGTACGCGCATTACCTTGGAAAAAGAATGAAAAATCGATTTTCTTGTAACCGGTAGATAAACCAAAGCCATACTGAATTTCAGGTACAGACGGAAACCCCATTGGTATTAAGTCATCATCGTCAATTGTGCCATCGCCATTGATATCGGTGTATTTAATGTCTCCGGCTCTGTACTCTCCCCACACTTGCTGCGGCGAGTTGCGTATTTCGTGCTCGTCTACAAACAAACGTTCGGCTACTAATCCCCATTGCTGGTTTATATTTTGCCCAACTTTACTTCTGTTTTTCCAACGATAATCAGGTTCATCAATTAATATTATTTTGTTAGTTGCATAAGTCATATTAGCCCTACCGGTAACCCAAAAATCAGGTGTAAAAAAATGCCTTAAGTCAATGGAAGCATCTACGCCTTGCGATTCTACTTTTCCTACATTACCACTTAATTCGGCTTCTAATCCGATAGTAGTAGGAAAGTTTTCTCTTTCCATGTAAATATTGGCTCTAATATCTTTGAAAATATCTACAACAAATCTTAACGGCGCTCCTCTGAAGAATGCAAGGTCTATACCCAGATTGTATTTATGGGACGTCTCCCAAGTTATATCCTCATTGGCATAACGATTGGTTATATATGTCAAATGTCCGTTGCTAAATTGCTCTCCCCAAACGTAATGTGTTCCGTATCTTTGCACGTCAGATAAAAAGAAAAAACGTTTACTTCTTTCCGCTATTGCATCGTTGCCAACTAAACCGTAGGTGAGCCTAAATTTTAGTTCCGAGAAGTATTCTTTAAGTCCTTCACCCCAGAAGGCTTCGTTTGATGGTAACCAAGCCACGCCTATAGATGGAAAAAAGCCGAATTGCTTTTTGCCGATAAATTTTTCCGAACCATTAAATCCGTAAGAAAATTCAACAAAATATCTGTCGTCGAATCCATAATTAACACGTCCTGAGTTTCCAAGGTTTCTTTCCGGCAGGGTTTCAAATATATCGCTGCTATTTCCGCCGGTAAGCAAATTTTCTTGCGCTAATCCCACAGTCATTACGCCGATGGAATGTTTCTCGAATGTTCTATCCCAGTTAAGACGCACTTCAAAATAGTATTGAGCGCTGGCGTCGCGTCCAGCCTGCACCCCACCCAAAGCAGCATCGCCTTGGTCAGGATTTAAATTTACTAAGGTGTATCTGTTTGTAATTTGATTATAGGTATCTACAGCATACGTGAATGGAGTATAGGTACGGTTGCTTGAGTATCGACTCCATGTGTTTACTGACGCCCTTGCTTCTAATCGTAAACCTTTTACTAACGAGTCAAAATCTTGCCTCAACGTAGCCATGGCAGTTACGCTGCTCTCATCTCTGCTCTGATAGCCTCTTACCATGTTAGCATACGGGTTAGTTGCAGGTGCACCCTCAAAATATGCACTGCCAAATAGCCTATGTCTCAGCCAATACATATCCGTACCATACATGTCTTCACGAGGGAAAACAGCCGGAAAATCAACCGGATTGGAGTTCATCACCTGAGAAAAAATATCGCCAGCGGAAACGTGTGGACCGTTAAATTTTTCATATCGTCCGGTCAATCTAACATCCAATCTGGTATTTCTTGCCAAATTGAAGATAACATTGTTTCGTATATGAAATCGGTCTATCCTAATGTTGTTATTAAAATTGCTTTCACCATCTACTTTTAGCAAACCGGTTTCGTGGTCATATCCTCCGGCTACATAAAATGTTGCAACTGCGCCGCCGCCAGACACATTGATATTAGCTTTTGTATTGATTGTATGCCTGTTGAAAAGCGTACCATACCAATCTACATTAGGAAAAACGTAAGGATTTTCATCGTTCATAGTCGATAAAATCTTTTGTTCACTATAAAATGGCACAGCGTTAGGATTTTGTGAAAGCAGCGCCTGATTGTAGAGCCGCATGTATGTTACACCGTCCACAAATTCAGGAATTTGCGTTGGCATAGACACGTTTGTGTTTATCCTTACGCTAATTCTTGGTTCTCCGGCTTGTCCCGATTTCGTTGACACGATAATAATACCGTTTGCTCCTCGTGCTCCGTACAATACTGTTGCCGAAGCGTCTTTCAAAATAGAAAAACTTTCGATGTCATCGGGCTGTATTCTTGCCAAGTCATCGCTTGTGGATTCAAATCCGTCTATCAAAATTAGCGGTTCTTTCACAACTCCAAACGTTGTTATCCCGCGTACGAAAAACTGGGCATTATCAGCTCCGGGTTCGCCGGTTGTTTGATACGAAATTAATCCCGGCACCCTGCCAGCAAAGGATGCAGTCAGGTTTGCCGATGGCTGATTAAGCTCCGAAACGCGTACCGATTCAACGGAGCTAACCATGCTTGTTCTACGGGAGGTGCCGAAGGCTACTACGGCTACTTCGCCTATAGATTGAGCCGATTCTGCCATTGTCACAGCAAAAATGCGTCTATTGGCTACAATAACATCCTGTGTTTCAAAACCAATGAAACTAAACTGCAAAACAGCAGCATCGTTAGGAACGTTTATTGCAAATTCACCGTTTCCATCAGTACTTGTGCCGGTACTGGTGCCAACCACCGTGACGGCCACTCCGGGTAATACATCGCCAAAATTATCAGATACTGTTCCGGTTACTCGAATCGGTTGCGCGGAAGCTGTAAATATGCCCGCCCACGCAAGCAGGCTTATAAAGAGGGCTGTTTTGCCCAAATTTTGTTTAAACTTTGAAAAAAATATCATAAATAAACTAAATTTAAATTAATTAACTACAAATTTATTATTAAATTAATGTGAAAATTTTAAAAATGCTTTACTGTCTTCACAAAACAGTTTACTGTTCTTCAGGTTTTTTCCATAGGCAACAAAAGGTTTTTATGTGAATAAAAAAAACCGAAGCCCACGCGCAAGCGCAACTTCGGTAAAGAACCATAAGCTAAAGACTGACGACTACAGACTAAAAGCTCTCTCTCTCTCTCTCTCTCTCTCTCTCTCTCTCTC
>Ga0099364_10005610_pt1 | contig 18556 bp, 14 predicted proteins | sample TergutTh196P3_FD_73070 | JGI IMG/M metagenome (GOLD analysis project Ga0099364, IMG submission 73070) | Microcerotermes parvus P3 segment gut microbial communities from Pointe-Noire, Republic of the Congo - Th196 P3 | ecosystem: Host-associated > Arthropoda: Insects > Digestive system > Gut ...
TGGAAGACGGACGAGGCTTCGGACGGCGCGGACAAGCGGATAAGGCATATGGCGTATCAGCAGATACCGGATTCGCTGCTGTGGCTGTCGCTGGAGGACGGCACGGCTGCGACCTGCACGATAAGATCGCCGGAGCAATGACGGTCGCGGCGCGGCGGTTTGGCGTTAAACCGTATGAGTTTTTTCAAACTCTGGGGATCACGTTCCGGATGGACGACGGCGGAGATGTTTATATGGTGTCGAGTGATGGTGTTAGGATGTTGCAGGAAGTTGCAGACACAAGCTCGCCGGCTTTCAGGGAGTGGTTCGGGGATTCGGAGATAATCAATGAGGATGGAAAACCGCTTCAAGTCTATCATTCTACCAGCGAAACATTCGACACGTTTGATACAGATCGGCTCGGAGAAAATACATACAATAACGCGTCCAACGTTAACCATGCAGCCACCGCTGCTGTTGGAACCTGGTTCAACAGCAGCCCAATAAAACAACTCGGCGATGCGATGCCTGTTTATTTGAAAATAGAAAAACCTTATCATTTGGATTCGCTGGATGATTTGGCGATAGAAATAGAGGCTCGCTACATTGAGCAAAGGCAACAGGAAGTCGAGGATGAATACGACGCGCTGATCGAAGAAGCCGAAGATAACGGAGACGGTGAGGAAGCATGGCTGCTTGAGCAGAAAAAAAGTGACGCGGTAAACGAGGTTCGTTATAACGAAAGTTCGGAAGACTCCGATCCGGAATACCTTGGAAAACTGATGAGGGAATATCTTATTGATGAGGGTTATGACGGCATTATTCTTCAAGACGAGGAATTTGGTGGAACATCATACGTTATTCTAGAAAACAACCAAGTCAAGTCTGTCAATAATCGCGGGACGTGGGATGCTGAGGATAGGAATATTTATCATCAAGGTGGTACAATAACCCGCGACGACTCTTTGACGGAGGAATCGCGAATGGATGATATGCCGGGCAGGGCTTGGCCGGAGGATTTTCCGGATGTTTCCACGCTTGCGGATTATAAGGCAATGAAAGACAGTCCTTTTTATACCGCCGCCAAAACAGGGGATAATGAGGCTGCGGTTAATTTAATACAAAGTCTTATCAGGAAGGGACATGAAATGTTTTTACCGCTCGCCGAGAGATACCCCGATGCCATTTTGCTTGGTATCCACGCGGAAGAGGGGGATGGCACTAATAAAATTCCTCAAGTCTTAGCTGAATATATGGGAGAGATAACAGGGCTTGAGGTCGATAAGGAAATTTTACAATCCAATATTGTCAGTCATACCGGGGCAGGGCAAAATGCCCGGTTGTTTAATCGTCCGAAATTTGAAGGCGTTGTGCAGAGCGGCCGAGATTATATTCTCGTTGACGATATGGTGACTATGGGCGGGACGATGGGAGAACTCCGGCATTATATCGAATCTCGCGAAGGTAACGTCGTTTCGGCTGTCTCACTCAGCACACAGCATGAAACTAACAGGATATTAGCTCAAGGTGATAAGACGAAACTTGATTTACAGACGACTTTTGGAGTAAAATTATCAGGCGGCGGGTATGATATGACGTCGTTAAACGATTTCTTGAAGGAGAGCGGTATATATGGCGGAAATTACGAAGCCCTCACAGAATCGGAAGCCAGGGCGCTCATCCATATACAGAGACTTGACGAGGCAAGAAATAGAAGAACTGCGGCGGGACAAGCAAGAGACATCAGCTTACGCCGGCAGGAGATTCCGCGAGATGGGAGTCAAAAAACCGGCATAGAGAAAGGCAACGACGCCGCTCCCGATGACGGGGGCGGTTCTTTTTTGCAGGGCGGGGCGCGGGGGTATATTGATTTGCCGTCGCGGATTCCGGAGGCGGCGGGGTCGCCCAATGGGGTGAGGATTAGTTTTACTCCTGACGCTGACGTCACAACCGGGTTGCATGAGATAGGGCATATGTTCCGGTGGCTGATGGAGCAGATGGCGGAAAGGTTCCCGGATGATGTCAGATTACAGGAGGATGTTCGGGCTATTGATGAATTTCTTGGGGTTTCGGAGGGGGTATCCGGCGCGCGCGGCGGTGATTCGGATACTTATCTTCAGTCCGCGTATCATGGCAGCCCGCACAGGTTTGACAGGTTTGATATGTCGAAGATGGGGACAGGCGAGGGCGCTCAGGCTTTTGGGTGGGGATTGTATTTCGCGGGGGACAGGGAGGTTGCGGAACATTACAGGAAGCGGTTGTCGTCGGATATAGCGGAAAAACTGGATGATACGAAATTCGGCGGGCGCACGATGTCCGAGTGGTATAGCCATTGGGAGAACCGGCTTTACGGTAATTCACCGGCGCAAAATAAGCCCATTTACGACAGAATGGCAATGCTTGAAGACCTTATGATTCATTACGATTATAAGGATGTTATAAATAAAGCGAAAAATTCGGACGAGTTTGACTACTCTCCAGATGCTGTTAAGTGGTTTGAGAAGACTTTCAAGAAATTCGAGACGCCGGGGCAGCTTTACAGCGCGGATATTCCGGATTCGGACGTGTTGTTGGATTGGGATAAGCCGTTTAGCGAGCAGCCGGAAGCGGTAAGGAAAGCGCTGCGTAAAGGTGAAGGGGAGTTTCTCGGGGAAGAACTCCGGAATTTACATATCGAAGATTCAACAGGTGAAAGCCTTTATAGAATGATAGCGCGCGATCAAGGGTCGCGCGAAGCGGCCTCTAAGTATCTCAATTCACTCGGCATTCCCGGCCTTCAATACCTCGACGGAAATAACCGGGGGCGTGGCGAGGGCGCGCATAACTACGTTGTGTTTGATGATAACGCGATCGAGATATTGGAGAGGTTTTATCAGGGCGCGGAGGGGCAACGCTCGGAGGCGGGGGAATTACTCCGGGCGGCGCATGAGAAGTTTGCGGACGGTTTTATTAATTATGTGCTGAAGGGGACGGCGCCGTCTGTGGAACTGCGGAAGGCGTTTCGGACGATGAAACAGATGTTAGCCGATTATTACGCGGCGTCGTCGGAGGGGCCGGGGGATGACATTTCACCGGAGATGCACGGCGTTATGGCTAGGATACTCGCCACTGAGGAACAGATAGAGGCGATGTCGGAGTTTGACGCGATGGAGGATGTGACGGCGGCGGGCGCGGAAGGCGGCGCGGGCGCGACCACGATGTCGAAGTGGATAGCCGGCAAGAGGGAAGATATAAAAGAAGCGGCGAAAGAAACGGTGTTGGGGAAGCTGCTCATGGAGTTGTCGCCGGAGAGGAAGGCCGAACTTGAAGGCCGCCGGAGGGAAATTGAGGAGCGCGTAAGGGCGCAGGTCACGGAAAGCCCTATATATAAGGCTATAGGGGCGTTGCGAACTAATGACCAAATTAAACTTTCGGACGGCGCTATTATGGATACATATGGCGAGGCGATATTCGACGACCTTCCGGAGGGGATAAGCGCGCCTGAAGGAGCGCTGACGCCGGACGAGGCGGCGGACGCGCTGGGCTATGGCTCCGGGGATGAATTGATGCAAAAAATAACCGACGCGCCGCCGATGGAGAACGAGATACGGGCCCGCGTCGATTACATTATGGAGCAGGCGGGCATGAGCGCCGCCGAGGACGGTCGGCTCGCGGAGATGGCGGCGGAAGCCATGCACAATGAAGAGACGCTTCAGGCGATATTCGCGGAGAGGGACAACATAGAACTGCTCCAGGCGGAACTTGACCAGGCGACACAAGAGGAGTGGGACGCAATCCTTATGGAGGATGAGCGGGCGATAGCCGAAGCCGAAAACCCGCGCAGCCGTCCGAACGTCATAAAGTGGATCGTCGCGAACGGCGGCATGGATTACCAATCACTGAAGGGGCTTTATGACGACGATTCGCTGAAATCGCTCCGGGCTCGCGGGCTGCCGGTTGGGTTCTTCCGTAAGGGCGCACAGGGGATAGACGAGGTCGCGCAGGAAATGGCGTATCTCGGCATCCCGGTGGAGAACGGAGAGGACCTCTGGGGGATATTGATCGGGCAGGATCCGTCCGTGTCGCCGCTTGTTGAGGCCGAGCGTGCCGGATTCTTTAAGGCGAGGGAATACGCTCGATTGCAGCGTGAACGGAGAAACGCTCGTGCCGAGGAAAAGAAAAGGGAGAACGAGGCGGCGAGAGCGGAACGGATGGCGATGCGGGAAGCGGAAAAAACGGAGCAAGAAGCGGAAAGAAAAACAGAAAGGGCCGTGCGTGAGTGGATAAGGGCCGAGCAAGAAACAAAGAAAGAAGCAGAAAGGGCTGAGCGGGAAACAAAGAAAGAAGCAGAAAGAGCCGAGCGAGAAGCGAAGAAAGAAGCTGAAAGGGCCGAGCGAGAAGCTGAAAGAGCGGAGCAAGAGGCAGCAATCGCCGAAATAACGAAAGATAATAAACAGGAAGCGCCCGCCATTCGAGAAGGCGCGCGCTCGATTATTGGCAATCAGAACAATATCGACGTTCGAAACATGAAGAAGCTGGCGGCTTACGAGGCGGCGGCGAAACAGGCCCGGCAGGATTACAGGGATGCGTTCCGCGCGCGTGATTGGGACGAGGCGCGGGACGCGAAAAGGCGCGAAGCTTTGAATCACGCTCTTTGGATGGAGACCAAGGCGGCGGCAAGGCAGGTTATGGCGGACTGGAAGTATATGAAGAATCTGTCGCATCGGTCGCGGAACATGGAGAAGGCCGTGGGGATTGATAATTTACAGCAGATCGACGCGATCTTCGGGCGATTTGGGTTTAAACCGCCGAGTAAGGGCGGGGAATCTATGCAGAGCCTGGGGGAATTTCTGACGTATCAGGCGCAGGCCGGGTATCCGAACGATATAGCGGCGGAGATAGTAAACGGCAGCCTTAACAAGCCATGGGGGCAGTTGTCCGCGGCGCAGTTACACGCGGTCGCCGACGCGGTGCGGTGGCTGGAGCATAACGGGCGGAAGTCGAAAGAGCTCTCCGACGCGTTCGCGACGAGGAATCTTGACGAGAACGGGCGGCAGCTTGCGGCTTCGATATTGGAAAAAGGCCCGAAGTTTGGGACGAAAAAGCCGTCGTTGAATCTAAGGGGACGGGATATTTTCGAGCGGGCGGGGGATTTCCGTTCGTCCGCGGCGGCCACTATGACGAAGGTCGAATTTATCGTTCGCGCGTTGGACGGCTGGGAGGATATGGGAAAAGCCTGGGACACGCTCTTCCGGCCAATCGTCGAAGGCGAGGAGCTGGAGAGCCGGCTGCTTTGGGAGTACACGCGGGACTTTGAGGCGCTGCGGGACGCGCATTACCCGAAAGCCGACAAAAAGGACATGACGCGGATGTACTTCGACACGTATCTCAAGAAAAATGTAAATAAGGAGATGCTTATATCCGTCGCTCTCAACCTCGGTAACAGGGAAAACCGCGAGCGCGTTTTGACGGGGGAGGGCTGGAAAGATGCCGATCTGGTCTATATAACGAGCCAGCTGACGGAAAGTGACTGGAAGTTTGTGCAGGGCACGTGGGATTTAATCAATACGCTGTGGCCGCGAATAGCGCAGTTGCAGTACGACATAACCGGAATTTGGCCGGAAAAGGTTGAGGCTGTGCCGTTTCGGGTAAAGCCTAAGGACTGGGGGCCGGAGCGAGGCAGAATGTTGATCGCTGGCGGGTATTATCCCATCGCTTATGACAGGGCGGAAAGCCGGGTTGTCCGCGAACTGAGCGAACGCCAGGCTATACATGACCTGTTCGAGACGCAGTTCGCAAGGGCGGCAACCAGGCACGGACATACCGAGGCGCGCGCTCGGAGCACGGGGCATAAGCTTCGGTATGACCTGGGCGTGATTCCGGAACATCTTACTAATGTCATACATGACTTGGCTTTCCGGAAGCCGGTAATCGACGTTGACAAGCTGATACGGCACGAGGACGTGCGCGACGCGATAATCGGGGCGGTTGGGGAGTCTTACTATGACCAGTTGAGGCCGTGGCTTCAGCATCTCGCGAGGGGAGAGCGGACACCGTTCAATCCGATAGAGAAGGCGGCGGGCGTGCTGAGGCGGAAATCGCAGGTTGTTATTCTGGGATGGAAGCTCTCTTCGGCGGTTTTTCAAAGCATCGGTTACCTGGCGGCGGCGCATAGGCTGGGAACGGTGAATGTCGCGAAGCATATCCTGCTGCTCGCGCATAATCCGTTTAAGTGGGGAGAAAAAGCGCGGTGGGTGTTTGATAAGAGCGAGGCGATGCGCAACAGGGCGACGGACAGGGACAGGGATATACGCGCCGCCGTCGCGGAGCTTAAGGCGAACGATAAATGGGGCGTCGTGGCTAGTACGTTTTTCCAGACATCGAACATCGCGGACGCGGCTGTCGTTATATCCATCTGGAACGCGGCCTATGAAGATGGTATGAAAAAGTTCGATTTCAACGAGAAGCGGGCTATACAGTATGCGGACGCGATAATCCGAAATACGCAGGATATAGGGACGCCGAAGGACTTGTCGGCGATACAGAGGGGAAGCAACCTGCAAAAACTTTTGACGATGTTTTATAACGGGGCCAACACAATTTTCAACATGATGCAGGAAGAAGTTTTCAAGGCGCGCGCGGGGAAGCTGGGTTTCAAGGAAGCAGCGAGCGCATTTTTGTTCCTGGTCATGCTCCCTGCGCTGATAGAGGCGCTGCGTTACGGTGAGCGGCCGGATAAGAACGAGGACGGGGAGGCGGATGCGCTGAATTTTGCCAAGTGGATGGCCGTTAATGTCGGGACGTATCCTTTGGATACCATACCGGGCGTGAGGGATGGCCGGTGGCTTCGACGCGACGGATCAACCGCAGCAGGTCGGCGCTGGTGAGCTCGGAGATAAAGCGCGCGCCGACCACGGGCAGGATATGGTTCTTTGATCTGCCCTTGATGTCGTCGGCATAGTTTTTCGTCAGTACGGTATCGACCTTTCTTTCTATCCATTCTTCCCAGACTTCGCGGAAGGTGACATTTTTATCGAAATCGTCCGGAGGTATTACCCCGAGGGCTTGGCCCTTCACGCGGTCACGTCGATCGCGGGCTTCCTTCAAGGAGATGATCGGGTATTCACCCAAAGAAGCCCATGTCCGTTTTCCGTCTTTTGTCGACCGGTAAAGCCAGATTTTTTTCCCGGTCGGCGCGTTTTCGAGATAAAGACCGTCCGAGTCAGCTATACGCTGACGGGTGAATGTCGGTTTGAGGTTTCGGATTTTTGCGTCTGTGAGCATGTTCATGCCTCCCTTGGTACACTGGTTTTTGGCGATACACTGGACGGTACACCCGGAGATCGCCGAAAATTGAAGTTTCCTGGTCTGATTTTTTCTAAGGGTGGTACACCGGAGCTTCTTCCTTTCGGCTTGTGTACCTGCCTGTGTACCATTTTATCATGTATACCCTTTCATCTTGTCGCATTTTGACACCCAAAAGAAATACACCGAAGCCAGTAGTAATCGGCTTCGGTGTATGTTCTTGCATTTTCTTGGTTGATGTTCTGGCAGTCCCAAGGGGATTCGAACCCCTGTTACCGGGCTGAGAACCCGGCGTCCTGGGCCACTAGACGATGGGACCGCATCTGCATTCTTGGCTGGGGAACCTGGATTCGAACCAAGATTACCTGATCCAGAGTCAGGCGTGCTGCCGTTGCACCATTCCCCAAGCCCGACGATGAATAATTTTACCGTCTTTTCAGTGCTTGTCAAGTTGTCATCCTGACGATCTTTTCGCGGTTGCGCAGGATTACGCGTTCGGTCACTTGCGGTTTGCTCGTTTGAGTACTATAATTTGCCTCGGCTTTTTGTTTTTGAGTATTATGTTTGGGAATTGGAGGTGTGAATAGATGAAAAAGGACATACATCCGAAATACGGCGACTGTAAGGTCACCTGCGCATGTGGAAACAGTTTTGCCACACGGTCAACGCAGACGGAGATGAAGCTCGGGGTTTGCAGCGCTTGCCACCCGTATTACACGGGAAAAAAGGGACGCGTCATTGAAGCGGGCAGACTTGAGAAGTTCCGCCAGAAGTATGCGGGCGTGAACTACGGCCAACGGAATCAGGGCGAATCCGAATGATCGAAATTAAACTTTGAAATGTAAAAAATCCCTTATGCCGGAGACCGGCATGAGGGATTTTTTTCGCGATAAGGCGTCTTCGTTTCCCTGCGGCGTGACGCCGGACTTCATAAATTGAAAGCCGAGCGTCGCGGAATTGCCCGAATGGTGGTAATATGTCGCGAGAGAGGTCATGGAAGGGGATAATTATAGCTTTGGATGTGAAACTGCTTGCCCATACCACGGACCCCGTTCGCGTGGTGGCAGTCGCGGCTAAACTCTGTTATAGTTCTTCGTCCGTCGGCGAGCTGTTCGATGGTTTGGACGAAGCCGGTGTGGATCGTTTACTCTCAATATTGAGGGAATCGGGGCATATGTCGCCCTACGAACACGCCTCTTTCACCTACGCTGTGGAGGGCGTGAGCAGGGTTGCCACGCACCAGTTGGTGCGCCACCGGATCGCAAGCTACTCGCAGCGCAGCCAGAGGTATGTGTCGATGGACGGCACGTCGTGCGTCATTCCCCCCGAGGTGGAGAGTGTCGCGGAGGCGCGCGCTATTTTTGATGAATGTGTAAGAAACGCGAGTGACGCCTATAGGCGCATGACTGCCCTTGGCGTACCCGGAGAGGACGCGAGATTTATACTGCCTCACGGTTGGGAGACAGCCATCGTGATAACCATGAATGCCAGGGAACTGAGGCATTTCTTTGGATTGAGGTTGTGCCGCAGAGCACAATGGGAGATACGCGAAGTCGCGCGCCATATGCTCGTTGCGGCTTACGGTGCCGCGAAAGAACTGTTCATTTCCGCCGGGCCGTCCTGTGTGACGGGAGTATGCGCTGAACGCGATTCGTGCGGGAAACCATTCGATAATACGGAGGATATAATGAAACAATGAGACGTCTATATCATATTCCTATTCTCCTGATAAACATGTTCATATCCCTGTTCGCGTCCGCAAGGATAGACGAGTCCAAGCGAATCCCCGTCGGGGGGCAGGCCGTTATCGAAGGCGTTCTCATGAAAGGGCCCAAACATTGGGGACTGGTGGTCCGCAGACAGGATGGAACACTTTGGGGCAAGTCGTGGCTCGAATCGGGGTGGCTCAATAAAGGCGCTTGGAAAATTCCGATCATAAGAGGATTCGCCTCAATGGTCGAGATGATGCGAATAGGTTTTCGAGCGCTCTCCATATCGGCCGAGCAAGCATTGGGCGAGGAGGAGAATTTCACGATGCTGGAGATGGCCTGTACGGTCGCCGTTGCCATATTGATGGTAGGCGGCCTCTTTGTGGCGCTCCCGGTATGGATATCCGACCGCTTGGCTCTTTACGCGTCGCTGTCGCCCGTCGCGAAAAACATTGCGGAGGGTATCGTGAGGGGTTCGGTATTCGTGGCTTATGTCGCGCTCGTCGGCCTTTGGAAGGATATACGGCGAGTGTTTGCCTATCACGGCGCGGAGCACAAGACAATAAACGCGTATGAAAACGGCATTCCCCTCAATATTGCGGACGTCGCCTCCTGTTCGCGCATTCACAGAAGATGCGGCACCTCGTTCATCATAATCGTGGTCGTGGTGAGCATAGTCGTGTTTTCGTTCTTCGGGCAGGGGCCGATCTGGCGTAAGATTTTAGCAAGGCTGCTGCTCCTGCCGCTGGTTATAGGGATTTCCTATGAGCTGATAAAAGCCGCGTCGAGGTCGGAGACGTGGGGTAAATACCTGGTGATGCCCGCGCTCCTGCTGCAATACCTTACCACTAAGGAGCCTGACGAATCCATGTTGGAGGTCGCGATAAAGTCGCTCCATATTGCCCTCGATCCACAAACTGACATTAGTTCCGGCGGCGAGGCGAAAGAAGAAGATGATGGAACTCTGGAAAAAGCTTGACGAGGTCGAGCGGACTTTCAATGAGATTGAGGCTCGCATGGCTGACGCTGCTATTGCCTCAAATCCGTCCGAGATGCAGGTGCTTGGGAAGAAGCACGTGGAGCTGACGCCCTTGATGAACGCGTACAACGAGTACAAGCGTGTGAACCGCGAGATCGGGGAATCACGCGTCCTCGCGTCGGAGGAAGGCGACGAGGCGATGCGAGAGATGGCGCGTGAGGAGCTTGCGTCGCTTGAGGAAAGGTTGCCGGAGATAGAGCGAGGGATACGCGTGCTCCTGCTGCCGAAGGACAAGAACGACGATAAGAGCGTTGTGATAGAGATCCGCGGCGGCACCGGCGGAGAGGAGGCGGCGCTCTTCGCGGCGAACCTGTTCCGAATGTATACAAGATACGCGGAGTTCAAAGGCTGGCGCGTGGAGGTTCTGGACGCAAACGAGACCGGTATCGGCGGTTACAAGGAGATAGTATTCCGTGTGGAAGCGAGCGGAGCTTACAGTAAATTGAAGTACGAGAGCGGCGTTCACCGGGTGCAGCGCGTTCCTGTGACGGAGGCTAGCGGCAGGGTGCACACTTCGGCCGCGACAGTTGCCGTTCTTCCGGAGGCGGAGGATGTCGACGTAGATATACGCACTGAGGATCTGAAAATAGATACATACCGCTCCGGCGGAGCGGGAGGCCAGCACGTCAACATGACGGACTCAGCGGTGCGGATAACGCATATACCCAGCGGGGTAGTCGTGACCTGCCAGGACGAGCGCTCGCAGATAAAAAACCGCGCGAAAGCGATGCAGTTCCTGAGGACGAAGCTGTACGACCTCGAACTGCGCAAGCAGCATGACGCGATGGCGGCCGAGCGCAAGGGGCAGGTCGGGTCCGGTGACAGGTCCGAGCGCATCCGCACGTATAATTTTCCGCAGAACCGCGTCACCGACCACAGGATCGGCTTGACGCTCCACAAACTCGACCAGATAGTCGAGGGCGACCTCGGAGAACTGATAGAGGCGCTGTCAATGGCAGACCAAGCCGAGAGGATGAAGAACTTCGCCGCGTGACACGGCGCGCCGAGATAAAAACTATAGCGTCCGCCAGAACCGAGATGACGCTCGTGCTGTCCGGGAGCGAGGTAATTTTGCCCGGGCTTGAGGCCGACAGGATATTATGCTTCGCGCTTGGTTTGTCCCGAGCCTTTTTACTGACCAACACCGACACAGTTTTATCCGACTCCGATTTTTCGAAACTGATCGACTTGAGCGTCCGACGGGCCTCCGGCGAGCCGCTCGCTTATATACAAAACGACGCGATATTCTGCGGACGGAATTTTTTTGTGGACAGCCGCGTTCTCATTCCGAGGCCCGAGACCGAGATACTGACGTCCATCGCTGACGGATTTCTCAAGAATTTCCCGCACGCTGTTTTTGCCGACTGGTGCGCCGGGAGCGGTTGCATATCCGTTACCCTGCTCGCGCAAAACGCAAGCAGCCGAGCCTACGCGGTGGATATTTCGAATGACGCTCTGGAGGTTGCGCGTATCAACGCCGGAAGGTATTCGGTGGATGACCGCCTGTTTTTTTTATGCCGCGCCGATCCGCTTGAAGTGGATGCCATACCTTTCTCGTCGCTCGACATGATAGTCGCAAATCCGCCCTACATACCCTGCCGCGAAATCAATTCGCTCGAACGCCAGGTGAGGGATCATGAACCCACGATTGCCCTCGATGGCGGCGAAGACGGGATTGAAGTATACCGATTGCTTCTGCGAGGTTTGCCTCGCTTAATGAAGCCGGGCGGCCTGTTGTTGTGTGAGACTGGCGGGGAGGCTCAGGCGGAGGAAATTTTGCGGCTCGCGGGGGATGTATCGGACGAGCTCTCATTTGATTCGGTTTTCCGTGATCACAGGGAAATAAACAGATACGTATTGTGGCGCAAGCGAGGGACTTGGAGTAGAATTTAAAAACAGCAATACGGAGGCGAGGCCATGGAACGCAGACAGCTTGTGATAATAGGAGGCGGCCCGGCAGGGCTGACGGCGGCGATATACGCGCGCAGAGCGGGATTGGATACGTTGATTATGGAATCCGGACTCTGCGGAGGAATGATGAACATAACCGACGAGATCGAAAATTATCCGGGCTTCATGCGGATAGGCGGATTAGCGCTGGCGCAGCGCCTCAAGGAGCACGCGGAAATGTTCAAACCGGAGATCAGAGAGGTGCGCGCCCAAAAAGTCGAGCTCGGAGGCACCCCTTTCGATAAGATCATCCGAACCGATCGCGGCGATGTTGCGGCTGACGCCCTGATAGTGGCTACGGGCACTTCGTTTTTGCGCGCAGGCTGCGAGGGCGAGGAGCGCTTCATAGGGCGCGGAGTCAGTTATTGCGCCGTGTGCGACGCCCCCTTCTATGAAGACGCACCGGTTGCGGTCATCGGCGGGGGCAACACCGCTGCGGAGGAAGCCCTCTACCTGACGCGATTCGCGTCGCGAGTCTTCGTGATTCACCGCAGGGACGAGTTCAGAGCCGATAAATCCGTAGTGGATCGCCTCCTGTCCAATCCGAAAATAGAGCCCGTGATGGACTGTGTTGTCGAAGAAATCGCCGGTGATGAGATGGTCGAGCGTGTCATAGTAAGGAACGTCAGATCGAACGAAACCAAAACAATCGACGTTCTGGGCGTTTTCGTTTTCGTCGGGCAGAAACCCGAAGTCGCGTTCCTCGACGGCTGTGCCGGGATAAAGCGCGCCAACGCCGGGTGGATAATCACGGACGAAAAGATGGAAACCTCCGTCATGGGGGTGTTCGCCGCCGGGGATGCGCGTGACAAATTTCTGCGGCAGGCCGTTACGGCCGTCTCCGACGGAGCGACAGCCGCAATGGCCGCGTACAAGTATATAAAGAGCCTACGCGAGTAGGCGGCCGGATGATGGGCGACGGGACGGGTCATCCGTTTCCTGCGCGAGAATTATCCGCAATACGCAACATATGCTCGATGCACTTGGTCGGGCACTTCGCTGCGCAGTCTCCGCAGTTCGTGCATTTAAGCCCGTCGATGCGGGCCAGGTTTCCCTCCACCGTTATCGCTTGCGCCGAACAGGCTCGGGCGCACAGGCCGCACCCTATGCAGCCCGCAGAACATACTTTTTTAACGTCGGCGCCGCGCCACTTTGAATTGCAGGCCACCTGCACGCAGGAGGTTTGCGGAGCGAGAGCCAGAACGGATTTCGGACAGACGGCGACGCATGTGCCGCATCCCACGCACTTTTGCGGATCGACGCGCGCCAGGCCATCCGCCATACTGAGCGCGCCGAACACGCAGACACCCACGCAGGTTCCAAAACCTATGCACCCGAAGGGACACGCGTTCGGGGAACCTCCCGGCAATATAGCGGCAGATTTGCAGTCGGCTATGCCGTTGTAGGTGACTCTTCGCGGCGAGGCTGCCGGCGTTCCTCCGCACTTGAGCAATGACCGCACGGGGATGGACTCTTCTCCCTCCACACCCATGATGTCGGCGATTCCTTTTACAAGCGGCGCGCCGCCGGCGGCGCAGAGGTTCGTCTTGACTCCATCGTTGACTATTCCCTCGGCGTAACCGTCGCAGCCTGGATATCCGCAGCCGGCGCAGTTCGCTCCCGGCAGTATAGCGCGAATTTGCTTGACCCTCTCGTCCGTCTCGACGAAAAATTTTATCGACGCGAACGCGAGAAGGGCTCCGAAAATCAGTCCAAGAACCCCCATTACGGCGGTTGGGTATGTCACTCCCGCAAAAGTTATCATTGTCCCGGCCCCCTTACTTAATGATGCCCGCGAAGCCCATGAAGGCTATCGACATCAAGCCCGCCGTCACGAGGGCTATCGGCAGCCCCTTGAGGCATTTCGGAATCTCGGCCGTGTCGTTTATCCTCTCGCGGATGCCCGCCATCAGCATCAGCGCCAGCATAAACCCCACCGACGAACCGAAGGCGTTCACCGTCGACTGGGCGAGCGTGTAATCCTCGTTCATGTTTATTACAGTGACTCCGAGTACCGCGCAGTTGGTTGTGATCAACGGCAGGAATATCCCAAGAGATTTGTATAACGCCGGATTGATTTTCTTCAGCGCCAGTTCGACGAATTGCACCAGCGCCGCGATGATAAGTATGAAAGACAGCGTATACAGGTATTCGATGCGGAGCGGGACGAGTACCTTATGATACGCGAACCAGGTTATCACCGCCGACATCACCAGCACGAATATTACGGCGAAACTCATGCCCTTCGCCGTGTCGCTCTTTGTGGATACCCCGAGAAACGGGCACGCGCCCAAAAACCTCGACAGCAGGATGTTGTTGACGAAAATGGAGCCTATGAAAAGCGTCAGCAGGTCCATTATTTTCCCTCCTTGGCGAGCGCTCCGCACGTGTTGACCATCGCGCAGCTCTTACATCCCGTTGAATGTTCCTTTGGTTCCAGGCCCATGCGCTCGGCCTTCCAGTCCTGATACCTGCGGAAGAGAGCCATAAATATCCCGAGGGTGATGAAACCGCCGGGCGCCAGTATCACGAGCAGGGCGGGCTGGAATCCGGGAGGGGTAACGACGACGTCAAAGACGGTTCCGTTGCCCAGAAATTCCCTCACTGTTCCCATCGTTGTGAGCGCTATCGTGAATCCAAGCCCCATACCGATGCCGTCGAAGAACGAGTCAATGACGCTGTTCGAGAATGCGAACGCCTCCGCGCGCGCCAGAATGATGCAGTTCACGACTATCAGGGGAATGAATATCCCGAGCGATTTGTCGAGGGCAGGGGCGAATCCCGATATCAAAAGCTGGACGACCGTCACGAATCCGGCTATCACCACTATAAATATGGGGATACGTATCTCCTCCGGAACGAACTTCCTTATCGCCGAGATCGCAACGTTCGACCCAATGAGGACTGCCGTGGCGGCTATTCCCATTCCAATGCCGTTTACCGCGCTGGTCGACACCGCGAGCGTCGGGCACAGGCCGATGCACTGCACCAGCGTCGGGTTTTCGTCAATTATTCCGTTTTTTATCGTCCTTAATGGATTCATGTCAATCCTCCTCCGCCTGCGGGCTCGCGCCGGCCAGATGGTCCTTCCAGTATTCGAGCGCAGCGTTTACTCCGCTCGCGACAGCGTCCGACGTTATGGTTGCCCCCGATATTGCCCTAATCTCCCCGGGGGCCGTCGGATCCGTCTTCACCACAACTACCTGCGAGGCGTCCGCGAACTGCTCGTAAAAAGCCGGAAGGGCGGCCTTAGCGCCCAGTCCCGGCGTCTCGGCCTGGTTCATTATGCGCATCGCCCTCAGGTTTCCGTCATGCGTTATGCCGGCGACAAGCTCGATCGGCCCCGCATAACCGCGGGGAGCCACCGTGACGCAGTAACCGACGGATACTCCCCCGGCAATGCCCTCCTGCACGTCCCTGATTATCGTTCCCGCGCCGTCCGCAATCTCAATCGTTATGAACTCCTCCGCTTCCGGCAGGGCTCCGCGCAGGGCTTCCGTCTTCAGGTTCTCCTGCGTGGCGCGTATCGGTTCGAGCGTGACGTCGTACACCACGCCGAGGATGGCGCCTGTAACCGCCGTTATGATGAACAGCGTGATCCCGAGGTGAATTATTTTTAGCGCGTTTCGCGCGTTATTTGCTTTACTTTGCAGCACGGCGTTTCACCTCCCCTAAAACCCTTGGCGGGGTCAGCCTGTCTATTATCGGCACGGTAAGGTTCATTATCAGTATTGAGTACGACACACCTTCCGGGTATCCGCCGAAGGTTCTTATCAGTATGGTTATCAGGCCGCAGCCGAACGCGAATATCATTTGGCCGCGCTCTGTCATCGGACTCGTGGCGTAGTCTGTTGCCATAAAGAAAGCTCCCAGTATCAGCCCGCCCGCGAGCGCCTCGGCGAGCGGTCCGCCCGCTCTCCCGAAGGCTGCCGAAAGCCCCGCCACCGTCGCGATATAGACGACCGGTATGCGCCAGGAGATTATCCCCTTCCAGATAAGGTATACGCTTCCAATCAAGAGGGCGATCGCCGACGTCTCGCCTATGCAGCCCCCTATGTTACCGATGAACATGTTCCGGAGTGAGGGCAGTATAATTTGTCCCGCCTGCTGCGCGTCCTTTATTATCGCGAGCGGGGTGGCCCCGCTCACTCCGTCGAGCGTCCAGGTGGTCATCGCTACCGGCCAGCATATCAGCATCATGGCCCTTCCGGCGAGCGCGGGGTTTATTATGTTTTTGCCGAGCCCTCCGTAGAACTGTTTCACTATTATTATCGCGAACACCCCGCCGATGGCCGTCATCCAAAGAGGTATAGACGGAGGGAGGTTATACGCAAGGAGCAAACCCGTCAGCGCCGCCGACAGGTCGGAGACGGCGATCTTTCTTCCCGACAACTTCTGCCAGACGGCCTCGGAGACCACGCAAGCGGCTACGGATACCGCGAACACCGCTATCACACGCGCGCCGAAGAAATATACTCCGGCAATCCCCGCCGGGATCAACGCGCCAATCACGTTTGCCATAATACGCTGTGTGTTCATGTCCGCCCTGATGTGGGGCGAACTGGAGACTACAAGCGGCCTGTTCATGAGTTCCCATCCTTTTCCTTTTGTCTTCTGCGCTCGGCCGTCACGCCGGATTTCCCTTCACGGCAGGTCTGTGTCAGATAACGACGGGCCGGGCAGGAGTACGTGCAGCTCCCGCATTCTATGCAGTTCATGCCTCCGGCCGCCTCGAACTCCGCGTATCTGCGAAGCCGCGCTAATTGATCCAGCGTTGACGGCAACAATCCCATCGGGCAGGTGTCGAGGCATTTTCCGCAGCGTATGCAATTGGACTCCTCGAAGGACGGCACGGATTTGGCCGTCAATGCCAGTATTCCTGACGTGCCCTTGACTACCGGTACGTCGAGCGATCTTATCGCCACGCCCATCATTGGGCCGCCGGCCAGTATCCGGGCCGGTTCTTCCTTGAAACCGCCCGCCGCGTCTATCAGATCCCTGACTGATGTTCCGAGGGGGGCAATTATATTCTTGGGGTTGGAAACGGCGTCTCCGGTTACGGATAGTACCCTGTCAAGCACGGGCATACCGTCGATTACCGCCCTCCATATCTGCGCGAGGGTGCCGACATTGAACACCAGGCATCCAACGTCGGCGGGAAGAGCCCCCGGCGGTATTTCCTGCCCGGTCACGGTGTATATGAGCATCTTCTCCGCGCCCTGCGGGTACTTCACACCATGCGGCATCACTCTCATTTTGGCGCCGCGTTCGGACAGCTCGTCTTCAATGCGTTTGACGGCCTTCGATTTATTATTCTCGATCGCGATAATGCCCTCGGCCTCGGGGAAAATGTGCAGGCATATCTCGAGCCCTCCAATAACGGACTCAGGGTGTTCTATCATCAGCCTGTTGTCGCAGTTGAGGAACGGTTCGCACTCAGCGCCGTTCACAATGATCCATTTTATCTTCCTGTCCGGGGGAGGTGAGAGTTTTACGTGAGTTGGAAATGTCGCGCCGCCCATGCCGACTATGCCGGCTTCCCTTATTATCCTTACGCACTCCGACGGTTCGAGATCCTTGAAGGATCTGTGCGGGAGCAGTTCGGCGGCGTGTTCGAACTTGCCGTCGCTTTCGACTGTAACGCATGTCCCATACTCGCCGGAGACAGTCATGCGCATTCCGATCTCCTTCACCGTTCCCGAGACCGAGGACAGGATAGGCGCCGATACGAAAGCGTCCGAGTCGGCTATCTTCTGTCCGACAAGCACATAATCCCCTTTCTTGACGAGAGGTGAACAGGGCACGCCGAGATGCTGCGACATGGGATACACGAGATCGCCTTGAGGAGTGAATATCTCTATCTCCTTGTTCTCGGTCATTTCCTTGCTGTCAGGCGGATGAATGCCGCCTCTGAATGATTTCGGAGTCATTTCGAACCTCCTTGCCATTAACGGTATGTGTTTCTGTCGCGTTTATTTTATACCAACTCCCATATTTTTTAGCAGACGAGATCGACGAATTCAACCAAGCCCATTCCGCGAATGTAATCCCCGACTTCGACGCCGCAGAGAGCGGCGGTAATGGACTCTTTATCGTGACGCGCGCGGGAGAGAAGCCCTTCGAGTTCTTCCTTGTCGCGCGCGCCGAAGAAGTCGCCGTAGATACGGGCTTCCCCGATCTCTCCGCGCTCGACCGACAGAAGCACGTCTATCATGCCGAAGCCGTATCGGCGTGACCGCTTCATATTGTAAGCCGGCGACTCGCCGAAGTTCCACTTCCAGCTCGAATATTTTTCCGAGGCGAGCCTTTCGGCCGAGGATATATCCTCCGCCGAAAGGGAGTACGGTTCTACGTCCTCGATGTGCGCGGCGAAGTATCTTCCGAGATCGTCAAAAAAATCTCCCGCAGTCATCGGAGCGTTCATGTGGTCCGCGATGTTGGTCACTCTTTTGCGGACGGACTTTACCCCGTGGCTCTCGAATTTTATATCTCTAGGTGAGAGGGCTCCCGCGAGTTTAGAAAAATCAGCGTTGTACAGGATACATCCGTGATGCAATATCCGGCTGCCCCGCATAGCCTGCGCGTTGCCGCAGAA
>Ga0099364_10005611_pt1 | contig 18555 bp, 21 predicted proteins | sample TergutTh196P3_FD_73070 | JGI IMG/M metagenome (GOLD analysis project Ga0099364, IMG submission 73070) | Microcerotermes parvus P3 segment gut microbial communities from Pointe-Noire, Republic of the Congo - Th196 P3 | ecosystem: Host-associated > Arthropoda: Insects > Digestive system > Gut ...
GATACACAAACTTTGTCAATACTGGGAAAAGGAAATAAAGAAAGATTATGCTTTTTGAACAATCCGTATGTGATTTCAGCTTTGAGGAATTATCTTGAAATCAGACCAGTGGTTGAGTCTCCTTATCTGTTTATCAATAGGATAGGCAAACAAATCTCACCTCAATCAGTTCGCTTTTTCATAGAAGATATTGGAAAGAAAGTTTTAAACAAACTTGTGACTCCGCATATGTTCAGATACACATTCGCAACTCTCTTACTTGAAGAAGGAGTGGACATCACTCACATAAAATCATTTCTCGGGCATGCCTCAATAACAACCACGCAAATCTATACTGCATCGACAACGTATATCCAGAGAAAGATATTGACCACAATGCACCCAAGAAATAGAATTCGTATCCTTCGTGAATAAAGGATAACTATTAATTATGAGCTACCCAAGAGATTACGCTGTGCATAATAAAGAGGTAAATATAGGTACCGCATTTGTTATAATGCCAATAAAGCCAGAGTTTGATATGACATTAGGGTTAATTACTGAAGTTTGTGAAGAACTTGAGATACTAACTCAAAGAGCAGATGATATTTCTAAACAAGATTTTATTATGTCAAATATACTTGAAGGAATTACGAAATCTGAAATTGTTATTGTGGATATTACAGGAAGCAATCCAAATGTGTTTTACGAACTTGGAATTGCACATTCTTTGAGAGCAAAACACTGTGTTATTATTATTACACAGGAATCCGATATACCTAAAACTACTCCTTTTGATATAAGGCATTGGTCTATTTTACAATATAGTTATAATAACAAACCATTATTCAGAGCGTTGCTTAAAAAGAGGATTAATGAAAGTAGAAAATTTATAAATTGTGAAGAGTTTATGACTAGATTGCTAAGAAGTTATACTTTTGAAAAAGAGCTAACTCGACTGTTATATTAACTGCAAAACAAATAAGTACAACGAACCTTGAACTTTCTTGTAATATTCTTTCTGGTAACTCCTCAATACAATCATGCCAAAGAGATAAAATAATAGAGTTAAACAATTATTTTACAACAATCGGAGATTATAAAGATGAATTATTTCAAAAAATAACTTGGTTATTAAAATACCTAATTTTTACATCAGATTTTGTTTTATCACAATATATTGATACTATAAAAATGATGTTTATGAAAAAATGGGAAAGAGATAGTATACAGATGAATAACGTTGATTACTGGGAGTTGATAGCAAATATATGTTGTAAAATTATCGAAAAAAAACATAAAGATAAGTCTGATGCAATAGAATGGTTAACAAACTATTTAAGTAATCCAAGAATGGGAAGGATAGACAAGGTTAGAACAAAAATAGAGGATTTCATGTTAACAATTCAAGATAATGATATTGACAATGCTGTTGTAGAAATGTTAAATGGAAATAAACGTACCGCAAAAGAAAGCGCTGTTGATATATGTGGACAAAAACCGATATTTGAATCAATTAATAGTCTCCTAAAAATGATTAACAACGAATCAGACCCGCATATAATGAGGAGTTGCATTAACGCACTAGCAAGAATGAATGTAACCATTGCTGCTCCAATAATATTTGAATGGATGAAAAACAATAAAGACAAGTGGGGTGAACAAGCAGTTTCTGCAACTTTGATGTCGGTTGCAGAAAAAGCATTGCAATTACTTGATATAGATTTGTATAAAAGTTTGATTAATCTTAAAGATACTCGATAACAGATAAAACTTCATCGTCAAATCTTCCGAAAAAATTATTTACATGAAATATGATATTTAACTCATTCTGCTTTTTCTTAAATAATTCTCTGTTGACTCTCCTATAAACTTCTTTATCAGCAGGATGCCCTAAATGATAACAAAACATATCTGTATAAGCCAGTATTTCATATTTATACATATTAAAACATAATCTCATCAATAAATCTGTATCTTGATATAACCAACCCTCAAACAATTCGTCAAAGCCGTTTACAGTATTAAATGTACTTCTCTTTATTGCACCAAAATTACCAATGTATGTAAATTCACTACAGTTTTTCTTTCCAGTCGTTCGTTCTATCGAAAGAGGTAAAAATGATTTTGCTTTTAATATTTGGAGATTATGATTCATTTGATAATCAAGAGATAAGTACTTATACCACTCTGGAGTTGTCCAAAATCTTTCTGCACCACAACAAAAATCATTATACTTTAAAATTTCTATAATTCGAGCAAAATTGTCATTACGCCCCATGATAACATCGTCATCCATAAAAACAATGATACTATTACCATTTTGCTTTGCTCCAATATTTCTTGCATGTGATATATTGGCTGGCTTATCAAGGGCTTTAACAATTTGAATTAGTTCTCCAAATTGTTTTTTCAACATACTTGAAATATTTATGTTAGGCAGTTTTCTACAATTGTTATGCTATGTGGTTGATAGCTTTGTGACAATATTGACCTTATAGTATAACAAATAGAAAAATGTGATTCTATTAAATTTTTTGAAGTTGGTATAATGACATCGATTCTTGACATAATTAATAGTTATCCTTTATTAGAAACATAAAAAATCCCTATAAATATTTTTTTTCTTTTACCGAATAATTCAAATTATTATTTTTAAGGCTATTATAGTATATGGTATAAAATTCTGAACCTATTCGTGAAAAATCTTTCATTACTTATCCCTTACAACACGGGTTTCTATGATTGGTAGCAAACTTTTAATAAATAGAAAAATGGCTACCACCAATTTTGCTATCACGTATGCAATCATAATTTTTGCGTCAACACCAGTATCTACTATATCATCTGTGATACTCATACATTACAGTCTCCTTTAAACCTAATCATGGAGAATATTGATCATTTATTTTTGCATTAGTTATATCAACAATGTTATATTTTTTCGACTTTAGATTTTTAAAGTGCCAACCTCGTTTAATATCACTGTTGATGCCAACAGCCAATAGTGTTCTACCGACAGGATATAGACTATGATCAGTTTTGGCTTGAGCTGATGTCTTTACTGTGATTGTTATACCTTGTTCTATAGCTTCACCCAACAGTTTTAAGGTATTACTATAATTCATTATACTATCTCTGATTATAAGTTTAGCCACATTTTCTTTTTCTTCAATGACATAATCAGGTAATGAGGTAATATTCTTCTGTTGATGTTTATATCCTTCAAAATTATAATTTTCGCATAGATAATCTATGATAACATCAGGAGAAGCACTAATAATCGTGATTACTTCCTTGAGAATATTGCCCTCAATATCGTTAGATTCTACTATTTCGATCATAGTTTGAAATTTAAATTTATCCCCATTAAGAAAATCGCCTACGCATTTTCCAATTGGTATATCAATAGTAGGAATATGCCCATTACCATAACCATATAAATAGATATTTCGTCTATTCTTATCTATTTTGGCAATTTTTTGTATTGAGTGCAGGTACACGACATCTTTAATATTTGGATATACTGGAATTGTTTCACCATCATCTGGATAATTTTCATATTGAATCCAATCGGGAAACTGTTTGTAGTCGGCTATTTCACCTGCAATGTTTTCGCTCATGAAACGAATCGTTTCAGGTATCTTCAAGTTTAATTTAAGTAAATATAACAATTTTATCCTTGCTTTTTGGAATGAAAGACTCTTTGGAATCAGTCCCACATTTTTCACATCGTGCAATTTGTTGTAAACAGTTTTAGAACCAACTAATATAACTGCATCACAAGAGGACAATGTTTGTATGAAATTTTTAATTACATCAAAATCATCATTTTGTGCAAAATTCCCTTGTATGATTATACCATAAGGTTGACAGTTGTTGTTTTCTGTTACACGCTGAGTTAATGATATCAGAGTTTCTTTAGCAAAATGTTTACTTATCACTATGTGTTCAACTATTGTCCACTTATCTTTTTCACGTAGAAAAGATTTTGCTAATTTCCAGCCATTTGAAGAGTGAGAATTTGTTAATTCATCAAAATAATGACTATCAAATATAAGAAGCATATTTTCTTCCCTTACGGTTTTACGCCATCTATCTATATCATATCTTTCTTTCTTTTGGATCAATTTTTTTATCGGAGTTTTTGAAGTAATCCTTGCTACTGGAAAAGGATAACTAAAGAAATACTTGCCTTCTGTATTTTGTGTGGTGTAAACTTTTGTCGTTCTTGTCGCTAGATGAACTTCATCCCCTATTAAAACATAAACTTGTGGTGGTAACCTGCGACTTAGATCATCTGATAAACGTGGTCTTGCAACAAAAATTGACTTAGCTAAATTGTTTTCAACGTCATTGTTATCATCATCAATTGTTGTAAAACTCCCAGTAAAAACGATCGGAAAAAATAAATCCTCAAGTGATAATCTTAGTGCTAACATCATACTTGTCAATTGGAGTGTATCTGTCCCATGTGAGATAACAATACCACCAACTGAATCCTCAACAGGAAAAGATTCTTTTGTAATAATTTTTTCTTTTACTGCTTTCTTACAGTCTATAATAGATTTAATTTTTCTGTATATTATATCCCATTCATCTTCTCCAATATTAGTGCTATCTGGTGAATGGCCAAAAATATTTTCAGATTCAAACTCAATATCATGTATTTCGAGTAATTCTCGAATATTCGGCAGGGTCTTACTGACAGAACTAGAATCAATTGTCCTGTCTTTATTCATATCAATAGTTCCGCCACAATTTAAAACAATTACCTTTTTATAGTAATCAATTGTTTTCATATAACCTCTATATTTTTTAGTGCAAAAAAAGCATACCCAAAAATAGCTACATTGACAATATTTTTAGGTAATTCCAACCTCTCCCGCAAACGAAGATTCACTTCGTTTATAATTACTGTGTCCTCAAAAGACCCATCTTTGTTCTCCCTTTCAAGCATCATCAGCCTCCAATAACCTCAATATAATCAACTCGACTCTGAAGTTTATATTTCATAACATCTTCAAATATCAATCAGTTTCAGCAAACCACAATACAAGTCATTAGGTTGCAACCTAACAATTGTACAATTATTTTAAACAAGGTATTTTTGTCAAGAATTTTTTGGCTTTTCAAAAAAAAATTACCTGATGAAATATCTCAAACTTTTATTCGTATTTTCTCAAACTATTTAGCGGTCTTTACCAACTGCATCCCGTAGGGATGCAACATATATTGTGCTGCGCAGATTTTTGACGGAACGTATAAATGCGTTCCCTACGAAGTTGGTGCACCCCACCCGTAGGGAACGCATTTATCAGTTCCGAAAATATATTGTGCTGCGCAGATTTATACGGAACAGATAAATCAGTTCCCTACGAACATGGTACACCCAAACGTGGAATAGAAGGGATGTGATGTTTTACAGAAAAGTGAGAAAACTAATGTGTCAAGTTTACAGCAATGATATGTCAGCTACAGAATATATCATGGTGGGCCCAAGAGGATTCGAACCTCTGACCACCCGGTTATGAGCCGGGAGCTCTACCAACTGAGCTATAGGCCCCTTTGAAATAAGTCTCAAAGTAATAAATTTTTTAATTATTGAGACATTTTTTATATTATCAATTTTTTGTCAAGATTTTTTTTATTTTTTTTTATAATAAAAAAACTTGACAATATCTCCCTAAAAAAAAATAATGTACAAAAAATAGAAAAATATAGAAGGTGGTAAAAATGAAAAAGAGAATTTTAGTAATTATACTAATCTTCTTAGTTGGTATTTCTTTAAAATTACATACAGATACAGTTTTCAGCGATGAAGAAATATTAATAGACTCAGAACTTTTATTTGAACAAGAAGAGGGTATAATTACAGAAACCCACGATGAGCATTTACAAGAACAAGAAGTAGTTTTAGTTACAGAAGCCTCTGAGATAAACCGAGCTTGGTTTAATAGAACAAAACTACCTCTACTTATCTTACTGATTGTCTTTTGTGGAGCAGTTGTATATTATATTGTTTCAGCAGGGCGTGGTAAGGATTACTATATTCGTAGAATTAATGGACTTGAAGCCATTGATGAAGCCGTAGGTCGAGCTACTGAAATGGGAAGACCAATCTTGTTTGTACCGGGTATAGAAGATATTAGTGTAATGCAAACAATAGCAGCATTAACAATACTGGGCAAATTAGCAGAAAAGGTTGCCGAATATCACACTAAATTAATCGTACCTACGCGAAATTCATTAGTAATGGCTGCAGCAAAGGATATAGTAAAAGAAGCCTATCTTAAAGCTGGGTTTGCAGATGAATATCAAGAAGATAACATTTTTTATTTAACAGACGACCAGTTTGGTTATGTTGCCGGGGTTGATGGTATTATGCTTCGTGAAAAACCTGCTACTAATTTTCTTATGGGTGGATTCTACGCTGAATCGCTCATCTTAGCTGAAACCGGGTTTTCTATAGGTGCTATACAAATTTCTGGTACCGCTATGGCTGCTCAAATACCTTTTTTTGTTGCGGCTTGCGATTATACGCTTATTGGAGAAGAATTATTCGCAGCTTCTGCATATCTATCTAAAGACCCACAACAAATCGGTTCACTTAAAGGACAAGATTTTGGTAAAATTATTGTGGTCGGTTTGATTGTATTAGGAGTAATCTTAGAAATATGCGGCATTACCGGATTACGCACATTTCTATCAATGTAAAAGCGAGTTTAAGGAGTTCAGATGAAATATAAAGTCCCGCTAATAATTTGTTTTTGTGCAGGTATATTAATGATACTTGCAGAATTTATACCAAGACCGCCATTTTCATTATTGCAAAGCACAGTGGAGTCATGGTTTCTTATAATCGCAGGTTTTGCGATTGTTTTAGGTCAAATAAGTATGCTAAAAATGAATCTACTAAAAGTTACCAACAAATCTGAAAACTGGCAGTACCATCTTGCGGCAATAATTGCTTTTGTCACTATGTTTTTATTTGGTATACTTTTTGGTACTCAAAGACAACCCGGGATTATCGGGCATGGTGAAATATTTAGCAACTTCATTGGTGCAAAACCTTTTGATTTCATTTTCGATAATATTTACCAGCATTTAATGGGCGCTATGTTTTCCTTATTAGCTTTTTTTATCGCTTCTGCGGCGTATAGAGCTTTTATTGCAAGGTCTTTAGAAAGCACTTTGTTATTATCTGTCTCTATTCTTGTAATGTTAGGGAACACAAGTATTGGCTCTGCAATGACAAGTAAATTACCAGCTGTTCTGCATTTGCCTAATATTTCGGCATTTATTATGGAATTTCCTAATACCGCAGGGCAAAGAGCTATTATGATAGGTGCAGGTCTTGGGGTGATCGGCAGTTCTTTGCGGATTATTCTCGGGTTAGAACGTTCTTGGATTGGCGGAAAGGAATAAGAACATAGTGCACCATCTTCGTAGGGAACTGATTTATCTGTTCCGTATATAATCTGCGAAGCTCCGTATTGTGCTACGCAGATTTATACGGAACAGATAAATCAGTTCCCTACGGAGTTCGTGCACCACAACCGTAGGGAACTGATTTATCTGTTCCGTATATAATCTGTGTAACACCATATTGTGCTTCGCAGATTATATACGGAACAGATAAATCAGTTCCCTACGAAGTTGGTACAAAAACAATATAAATAAGGAGTCAACATGGATAGACGATGGATATTTATCTTTATCTTATTAGGCGTAGCGATACCTCTTTTAATCCCCTTTGGGTTTAAAATCGAAGTCTCGCGTAACGTCCAAATGGTCTATGACCTTGTAGAATCAACACAAGCTGGCGATAGAATTCTTTTATCATTTGATTATGATCCTGCCAGCAAACCAGAAATTCAACCTGCTGCTGAGGCTATAATTCGTCACGCTATCGAAAAGAACCTACGCATAGTGTGTCTTGCTTTGTGGCCTATGGGTGTAAACCTCGCTAATGAAATATACGAAAAACTATCAGACGATTTAGAATATGGCGTAAACTTTATCAATTTAGGCTATACCGCTGGCGGAATGGTGGCAATACAATCTATGGGTCGTAATTTTTTAGATGTATTCCCAACAGATGCTAATGGAGATAATATCAATAATTTTCAAATTATGCAAGGCGTAGTAAACTACGATGATTTCAAGTTTGTAGCTTCGTTTTCAACAGGTGTACCCGGTATGAGAGAATGGATTATGGTAGCCGGTGATAGTTATGGATTACCCGTAACTGGTTCTACTACGGCAGTTAGCACACCCGGTTTTTTACCATATATCAATGAACAAAGGCAGTTAGTTGGGCTAATTGGTGGTTTAAAAGCAGCCGCAGAATATGAACTGTTGATACAAGTGCCCGGCACAGCGACCTCCGGAATGGATGCCCAATCTATAGCACACTTGATTATTATAGTTTTCATAATTATCGGCAACATAACCTGGTATTTAAAAAGGAGAAAAAAATGACAGATTTTTGGACAGCCTTCGGAGTTTGGCTTGGTGCTTTGTGCACCTTAGCTATATGGAGTTTCTTATACAAAGACAACCCTTTTTATAAATTCGCTGAACAAATATTTGTAGGTGTTTCAGCAGCATTTTGGTTCATAAACACTATTTACCAAATACTTATACCAAACCTTTTTCAAAAATTATCTTCCGATTTTAGTGGCAACTGGATGCTTCTTATACCAGGGATTCTTGGTATTATGATGCTTATGAGATTAGTGCCAAAATATGAATGGCTCGGAAAATACCCACTGTCTATTATGATTGGTACTGCTGCTGGATTAAGCATTATTATGTTTTTAAAAACTGATGTGATTAATCAAATTATAGCAACTATGCTAAACCCTCTAAATGCCAGTTCACTTTCTGCAAAATTAGGACAAATCATTCTGATTATTGGCACCATTGCCGGATTAGTCTACTTCTATTTCAGCAAAAAACACGAAGGTGTTATCGGCGGTGTTGCTAAAATTGGAATTATTTTCTTGATGGTTAGCTTTGGGGCTGCTTTCGGATATACCGCAATGGCTAGAATATCTTTATTAATTGGAAGATTGCAGTTTTTATTAGGTGAATGGTTAGGGCTGATATAATATCGTAGGGAACTGATTTATCTGTTCCGCCTATCGTAGGGAACGCATTTATCCGTTCCGCCTTTCGTAGGGAACGCATTTATTCGTTCCGCCTTTCGTAGGGAACGCATTTATCCGTTCCGTCTTTCGTAGGGAACGCATTTATTCGTTCCGTAAAAATATGTGTAAACACATTAAGTATAACGGAACGAATAAATGCGTTCCCTACGAAAGACGGAACGGATAAATGCGTTCCCTACGAAAGACGGAACGAATAAATGCGTTCCCTACGAAAGGCGGAACGAATAAATGCGTTCCCTACGAAAGGCGGAACGAATAAATGCGTTCCCTACGATTTTACTCTTCTTCTTCTTCAGCTCCAAAATACTCTTCAAAAGCCACAATTACCTTTTCTTCAACGTCTTCGTCTTCTATGCTTGATATTTCAATACTTTCATCGTCCATGCTTATGCATTCGAAAACATGAAATTCGTTATCATCTAAAGGTAGCAACGCCACATATTTTTTTCCGTCAATCTCCATCATAGGTTCTAAAACTTCGCATTCTTCAATTGTGCCATCTTCAAGTTCTATTTCGATAGTGCGAACAAAGGTTGAATCTTCTTCGTTTATTTGTTCTTCTTTGGTATTGTCTGTCATAGCAGCCTCCAAAATTGTAATTAAGTGACAAAATATTTAAACGGCAAAATTATGGCAAGTTTTTTTTTCAAATTAATAATATTTTTCTTGACAAATTTTTAGATATTATTAAAATGGAAAAATGATAGGCTCAATAATTAACAAAGCATATAAAAGCGTTATAACGTTTGGGATATTGTTATTTTCAAATTATGTAGGAAACGACCCAAGTTTTATTGATACTCAAGTAGAGGTAAACAATAATGTTATAATAATATCAAGTATACTAAATAACGCTTTTGATAACGATTTTGATGATATATTTAGTTCTGGAATAATAATTGATGTAACTTTTGAAGTTGAAGTGTCGCATAGAAGGAGTATAATAATAAAAACACAGGTAACCAATTCTGCTGTATATGATTTTGAACAAAATTGTTGGTTTGTTCGTTATGATGAATCAAATACTGTTATACCAATCTATGATATTTTTTCGTTAAAACAAGCCATGTCTATACTGGAAACCAGAATAAGTTTAAATAGTAATTATATACATAGTTTAGATATTAGTATTAATGCAAAGCTACCTGTGATACATATATCCTCAATTCAAAAGGACTTTGATTTAATGGTATTATGGAAACAAAAACAACCACAGGAAAGATTTAGTATAAATCTGAATTAATATAGGGAGTCAGCCATGAAATTAAGATTAGGCTTAAAATCTTATGTAATAATAATTTTCATTTTAGTATTTTTAAGCAGTTTATTAGTGATGAATAATTTTTATGTAAGACACCAAGAAGATTTTACGAAAGCTTACAATTTTCTACGAGATTTACGCTTAAGGCATGAGGGCACATTTTCTGATAATCTGAGAAAAGAATATAATGAAACTTTAGAGGGAATACGTTTATTACAAATACAAACAAAAGTTTATTCGTCAATAGTTTTGTTAAGTATATTCTGTATATCATGTTTAGTTTTTGTTTTTCTTGTTACCAGATTCACGAAACCATTAAAAGAAATACCCAAAGCAACTGAAAGTATTAAAAATGGAGATTATAACATTTTTATAAGACCTTCAGGAATAAAAGAATTACGCGACATTGCCATTTCCTTCAACGAAATGTCTAAAGAATTAGAAAATACACAACAAAAATTATTGATTTCACAAAAACAAATGATTTGGAAAGATTTAGCAAGAATACTCACACACGAAATTAAGAACCCGCTTACACCAATACAACTTACTACACAGAGAATGGAAGAAAGATTCTATTCTGATATTGAGAAATTTAAAGAGATTTTTCCAGAATCTATGCAATTGATTTACCAAGAAATAAATAATTTACAAAACTTGGTAACTTCGTTTTCTTCTTTTGCTAAAGATATAAACTTGAAACCAACTGTTTTTGACCCCGCTATTGCTATTAATGACATCATTAAACCATATATGGAAAAATACGATATTATTCTTAATTTACAAGAAAACTTAAGAATAAAATTTGATAATACACATTTCTACCAAGTTATTACAAATATTTTTCAAAATGCTATTGAATCTTCGGAATATGACAAATCTTACTTTATTAGCATTGAAAAAAGCCATTCATATGTGGTTATTAAAATTAGAGACCAAGGCACTGGGATACATTCTGAAGATATTCCAAGAATTTTTGAACCTTATTTTACAAAAAAAAGCAAAGGGACAGGGCTGGGATTGGCTCTTGTTAAAAAATTATGCGATGCTAATCAATGCTTTGTGCGTGTAAAATCTGTTGTCGGGGAAGGGACAATTTTTGAACTGATTGCCGATGACGTTGTGGCGTGATGTAGCAAAACCGTAGGGAACTGATTTATCTGTTCCGCTTATCGTAGGGAACGCATTTATTCGTTCCGCTTCCGTAGGGAACGCATTTATTCGTTCCGCTTCCGTAGGGAACGCATTTATCCGTTCCGCAAAAAATATGTGTAAACACATTATATAGCGGAACGAATAAATGCGTTCCCTACGATAGGCGGAACGAATAAATGCGTTCCCTACGAAGTTAGTGCACCCAAACCGTAGGAAATAAACCATGAAAATCTTAATAATCGATGACGAAAAGAACATTTGCATAAGTCTAAAAAACATATTTGATGACGAGGGTTATACCTCACAATATGCCAATACCTGCAAAGAAGCTGACAAATTATTAGACGAGTTTGACCCCGATTTAATAATATTAGATGTCAAAATAAAAGATGAAAACGGGTTAGAGTTTTTAGAATCAATACGAAAACGTAATATAGAAACACCTGTAGTAATGATTTCTGGACACAGTGGTATTCGCGAAGCCGTTCAAGCAATGAAACTTGGTGCTTTCGATTTTCTTGAGAAACCTTTAAACCTAACCAGAATAAAACTTACAGTACGTAATACTTTTGATTTTTATGCTATGAAAAAAGACTACTCCCGCATGAAAGAAGTTTTTGTAGAACAATATAAGATTATCGGGAACAGTCCCAAACTGTTAGAAATGTTAGAAATAATCAAAAAGATAGCGCCGACTAACACTAAAGTACTTATTCGTGGCGAGTCCGGTACAGGTAAAGAACTTGTAGCTTTTGCCATACATAATTTAAGCAATAGAAGTACTAAACCATTTATCAAATTTAATTCTGCTGCTATACCAACCGAACTAATAGAAAGCGAGTTATTTGGTCATGAAAAAGGGTCGTTTACAGGTGCCATAAAGTCAAAAAAAGGCATTATAGAATTAGCTGATAAAGGCACTTTATTTTTGGATGAGATAGGTGATATGAGTCTTTCTGCACAATCAAAAGTATTACGTGTATTACAAGAAGGCGAAATTCAACGTGTTGGTGGTAGTGAAATAATTAAAGTAGACACCAGAATTATTGCCGCTACGCATAAAAACTTAGAAGAGATGATAACTCAAGGACTCTTTAGAGATGATTTATTCTATAGACTAAATGTCATTCCAATCTATTGTCCAGCCTTACGTGACAGAAAACAAGATATCAGCGTATTAACAGAATATTTTAGTAAAAAATTTGCTTTTGAACTAAAAATTCAACGAAAAAATTTTACTGCAGAAGCGCTTCAAATTTTAAACAATTGGAGCTTCCCAGGCAATATTCGTGAACTTAAAAACCTTATCGAAAGACTCTATATTTTATTTGAAGGGAATGAAATTAAAGTTGAAAACCTAAAACAATTTACTCCTTCACTATCTTTTAACAATGAAGATAATTTTTGGTACGAAACTAAACCTTTTAACGATAAAAAATTCGAATTTGAAAAATTATACCTTGAGAAACAACTGGAAAAACATAATCACAATATTTCTAAAACTGCGGATGCTTTAAACATGCAACAATCAAACCTTTCAAGAAAATTAAAAGAACTCAATCCGTAGCGGCGATCTCCGATCGCCACCGTACCGGTGAACTCCGTTCGCCACCGTACCGGCGATCTCCGATCGCCATCGTAGCGGCGATCTCCGATCGCCACCCAAACGTAGGGAACTGATTTATCTGTTCCGTATATAATCTGTGTAACACAATATGGAGTTTCACAGATTATATATCGGAACGAATAAATGCGTTCCCTACGGAATTAGTGTGGTGGCGATCGGAGATCGCCGCTACGGGGTAGATAACGCCATGACAATAGCGTCTTCTGTCGGGTCTTGGTAATAATTTTTTCGTGTATAGATTTCCCTAAAACCGAAATATTTATATAATTTAATAGCAGGGATATTAGTAGAGCGCACCTCTAAAAAATATTTTTTATAGCGACTATTGTGACTAAAAATAATAGAAGATAAAAATTGTTTTCCGTACCCTTTTCCCTGGTAGCTTGGCTTAATAGCGAGATTACATATATTATATTCATCTAAAACAGGTAATCCGATAAAATAGCCTATTATTATACCATTATCTAAGAAAACCAAACATTCGTTATTATTAAAACTTTCCAAAAATTCGAGATAAAGCCAAGGGTCAGAAAAGCATTCTAATTCTATTTCATAGACAAAAGGTAAATCGTCTAAGGTCATTTTACGCATAGAAAAACTAATAGTCCAGCACCTGACCTGGTCTAATAATCACCACTTCTCTTCCATTTCTTAAAACTGGGGACAAGTTATTGCGGGTCATGAGAGTATTTTGTGAAACGCCTAATTTTCTGGCAATACTTCCGATAGTATCACCGCTTTGTACGGTATATTTTCTGCCTTCGGAGGTAGTTGAAGTAGTCGTAGTTCTTCCGGATGAAGATGACTGAAGATTTAGGACTTGCCCAGCATAGATCATATCCCCGCGAATATTATTCCATCTTCTAAGGTCATTAACGCTAACGTTGTATCTTCTGGCAATAGTCGACAGAGTTTCTCCGCGTTGAACACGATGTTGTACGGCGTTACCGGAGATAAACGGAGCGTTATTTCGTATGGCAAGTTTTCTTTCGGCTTCGGTGAGTTTAGCTGGGTCTGCAACAGAATTTATAGGGACTAAAATTTCGTAACTACCTGGTGGTATAATTAGATGATTCACTTCAGAATATCTGCCAGTTCTGGTGCGTGACATATTTATCCAGGGGTTAAGTTCCCATAGTTGCCGTGTACTTGACCCCATAGCAATAGCCCATTCAGCTAAGTCGTGGTAACCGTTTACTTGAATGGCGACTAATTTATTAGTTTCTAAAAGCGGAGGCATGCGCTCGAAGGGTTCATCAAAAATAACATCTTCAAACTCAAAGATCATTTTTGTAGCTATGGCTCGCCAGATATAACTATTGGTTTCTTGAATCCTCATTATTAAAGAGGAAAAATCTTTGGCTTGTTGCTCGCGGATTGTGCGGGAAATGCCACCGACTCCGCCGTTGTAGGAGCATAGTGTAATAAGCCAATCGTCAACATCAATGGCATTTAGTTGGGCATGGGCTTGAATTAAATATCTACAGGCGGCATCAGTAGATTTAAACACATTGCGACGTTCATCAAGATAAGAATTTATATTTAAATTAAATAAACGCGCAGTAGAAGGGATAAACTGCCAAAGACCAGCTGCACGGGCTTGTGAATATGCCATGTAATTTAAATTACTTTCTATTACGGCAATGTATTTAATATCGGGATGAATACCATGCTGTTGTAAAATTTCATCAAATAAGTCCCAGTATATACCGCTACGGGGGATAAATTGATGAGCTCGACTGACTTCGTTGTTATAGACATCATGCAACATACTGCGAATTCTGTCGTTAGACAAGTCGATTTCTACACCGGCAAAAGAATATGACAAGGGGATTTCAAAACCTTCGTTGATAAAAATGCGCGATGATGTGAAATCTATTTCGCTTCTAAGTGAATCTATCGCTATGGTTAAGGTCTCAATTCTGCCGTAGAGGCTCTCGATATATTCGTCGCGCTCTAATATTATCTCTTGTAAGGTTATGATGTCGGAAATTTCTTCGTAATCATGAGGTGTGTAGGCTGTTGGCTCGTCCCAGACTAATTGATTGGTAGTACACGATGTTAGTAGTACTAAAATAAACATGATCAATGACAAGGGTTTGGTTTGCATTTTTTTCTTTTCTCCATTTTTTGGGGTTGTGGGGGGGCGTACCGTAGGGAACTGATTTATCTGTTCCGTATATAATCTGTGTAACACCATATTGTGCTTCGCAGATTTTATACGGAACAGATAAATCAGTTCCCTACGTACAAGGTACAAAAAAAATAACGGTAAAAATCTGTCAAGAATAATTTTTTATTTTTTTCTTGACAAAAAAGTGAGAAATAATAAACATGTCATTATGGAAAAATTATTAATGCATATCTGCTGCGCCCCGTGCGCTATAATGCCCTTTGAGCATCTTAAAAACGAGTTCGATGTAACAGGATTCTGGTTTAATCACAACATTCACCCGGTGACCGAGTACTATTCACGTCAAAAAAGTGTCAAAGACTTTAGTAAAGAAGTAAATTTGCACTTGATCAAACACGGTAAATACGGACTAGTAGATTTCGTAAAAAAGGCAGTATTTGCCGACACTAAACGCTGTTTTATCTGTTATTATGATAGATTAGACGCGGCAGCTGAATACGCAAAAGAGAATGACTATAAATATTTTACTACCACATTGTTATATTCAAAACGTCAGAATCATGAGTTAATTCAAGAAATTGGATATGCTCTTGCAAAGAAATATGGAGTAGAATTTTATTATTCTGATTTTCGACCCTATTGGACAGAAGGTAGAGAAAAAGCAATAGCTAATGGATATTACCGGCAGAAGTACTGCGGGTGTATCTTCTCTGAAATGGAGCGTTATCTGGGAAAAGAAGTGAATAAAATGTAGGGAACGCATTAATTAGTTACGAGTTACGAGTTACGAGTTACGAGTTACAAGTTACGAGTTACGAGTTACAAGTTACAAGTTATGAGTTACAAGTTACAAGTTACAAGTTATGAGTTACAAGTTATGAGTTATGAGTTACAAGTTATGAGTTATGAGTTACAAGTTATGAGTTACAAGTTACAAGTTATGAGTTACAAGTTACAAGTTACAAGTTATAAGTTATAAGTTATAAGTTACAAGTTATGAGTTATGAGTTACAAGTTACAAGTTACAAGTTATGAGTTACAAGTTACAAGTGAGGTTCGTGCTTTTATTACGAGTAAGAAATGAACCAAACCCTTGTAACTTGTAACTTGTAACTCGTAACTCGTAACTTGTAACTCGTAACTTGTAACTTGTAACTCGTAACTCGTAACTCGTAACTCGTATCTCATTAATGCGTTCCCTACGGAGATAAATATGAGTAGAGAATTATTCTACCAAAACCTTCGGGAGTTATCGGAATTCTTAAAGGAATTTGGAGAGAGGGTAGAAGCACAAAACAAAACCAACGAAGCTGAGTTTAAGAGACGCGCAGAAGAACGCGAGGCTGACCTTAAAAAACTCGACGCGGAGTTCAAAAAACGCGATAAAAAACTCGACGCCGAGTTCAAAAGACGCGATAAAAAACTCGACGCGGAGTTCAAAAGACGCGATAAAAAACTCGACGCCATGTTCAAAAGACGCGATAAAAAACTCGACGCCGAGTTCAAAAGACGCGATGAAAAACTCGACGCCGAGTTCAAAAGACGCGATGAAAAACACGAAGAAGAATCCGCCAAACGCAAAGCAGAACTCGATGCCATGTTCAAAAGACGCGATGAAGAAAACCAAAAATTTTGGGATAGATTAAACGGCGAATGGGGAAAGCATCAAAACAGTATAGGTGAAATTGCAGAACAATATTTTTATAATTCCTTTAAAGTAGGGAAGGCAAATTTCTTCGGTGAAAAGTTTGATGAGATAAGAAAAAAAATACAAGGCTTAATGATCGAAGACGAATACGACATTCTTTTAATCAACGGCAAAAGTATCGCCTTAATCGAAGTCAAATATAAAGCCCATGAAAATGATATTAAAAAAGTACTACGCAAAGTGGAGACATTTCGGGTAAATTTCCCTTATTATGCAAATCATAAAGTGTATTTAGGATTAGCGTCCTTAGCATTTTATGAAGAAGCGGAAAAATTGTGTAAAGAAAAAGGTATTGCCGTGATCAAACAAGTAGGTGATACACTGGTGATGTTTGAAGAAAATATAAAAGCGTATTAGAATGGAGAATGGAGGAGAATTAATGAGTAAATATAAAGCATTTGATTTTCAAGGACTCACCAAATATTCTGTTTCCCAAAGGTTAAGTAAAGTAAAAATAGAAGAATTTGCTTGTAATACCACCTTAGAATCGCAGAATTTTTTAGATAGTATTCCCAATATTTTGAAAGGCAAAGAATTAAAAGAATTAATAGCCATAACAGCTAATGCCTATAAAAATAAGAAACCTATAATAATCGGCATTGGTGGACATGTAATCAAAACAGGGATGTCGCCATTGATTATAGATATGCTAAAACTGGGTTTAATTCAAGGGATATGCGGAAACGGCTCAATAAGTATTCACGATTTTGAGATTTCTTGTTTCGGACAAACCTCAGAAAATGTAGCTGAAGGTCTTTTAGATGGCTCTTTCGGCATGGCAACAGACACTTGCGATACAATAAACAAAATTATCGAAAACGGCTCTCTTGAAGGACTCGGCTACGGTGAAGCTATCGGCAAATATTTATACGAAAATGAAATAAAACATCCTGAACTTTCTTTATTCAGAAATGCTTACCAGTATAATGTTCCTATAACCGTTCATGTTGCCTTAGGCACCGACATCGTTCACCAACACGAAACCGCAAACGGAAAAGCTATTGGTGATTGCTCGATGAGAGATTTTGCGATCTTTACTGAATTGGTGTCTAAATTAGGTGATGAAGGAAACGGAGGCGGCGTTTTTATAAACTTTGGTTCGGCTGTTATAATACCGGAAGTTTTTTTAAAAGCCCTTACCGTATGTAGAAATAAAGGATTTCCAGTATATAATTTTACAACGGCAGTGTTTGATATGAACTACCAGTATAGACCCGCTGTTAATATAGTACAAAGACCGAATAATAATAAAGGATATTATTTTATCGGACACCATGAAATTATGATGCCGTTGTTTTTTGTAAGTTTGAGAAATGCCGTAGCGGCGATCTCCGATCGCCACCATCCGTAGGGAACGCATTTATTCGTTCCGTAAAAATATGTGTGAACATATTATTTGGCGGAACGAATAAATGCGTTCCCTACGGATGGTGGCGATCGGAGATCGCCGATACGGGCGGAACGAATAAATGCGTTCCCTACGGACGGTGGCGGTCGGAGATCGCCGATACGGGG
>Ga0099364_10005612_pt1 | contig 18553 bp, 22 predicted proteins | sample TergutTh196P3_FD_73070 | JGI IMG/M metagenome (GOLD analysis project Ga0099364, IMG submission 73070) | Microcerotermes parvus P3 segment gut microbial communities from Pointe-Noire, Republic of the Congo - Th196 P3 | ecosystem: Host-associated > Arthropoda: Insects > Digestive system > Gut ...
CGTTCTCATTCGGCATCGTAGATACAATATGCGCCCTTTCTGAAAACACATTCGAAAAACCGGTTGAGCGATTAGTGAGCATATTTTTTTCCGTTATTATTCTGCCGTCAACAATAGCAGAAAAATACGGACAGCCTCCTTCCTTGTAAACCTCAATGTACAAGCGCACTTTTTTGCCCCTTGGGTTCACATCAACACGTATATAGTCTTTATTTTTATCTGTTATGTAATAGCAGGTCCTGTATCCCTTGATTTCGGAAGGACGCTTTTGCCATGAAGAAGCCTCTTTGGACTTATTATTAACGGTTTCGTTAATTTTTTTCATAGAATTTATAGCAGACTAAAAGAGATTGGCAGAGGACCAATCTCTAATGCGGAAGTACTATTTTTTCTTGTGCCTGTTCTGTCTTCTGCGTTTTTTACGCTTATGATTAGCTATTTTTTTACGTTTCTTTTTTCTACCACAGGGCATTATTTATCTCCTTATTCTGCATTTATGCTTTCATTTTTTGGCGTTGTCTCAGTTTCAATATTTTTTTTTGCTGCCGTTTTTTGTTCTTTTGTCTCATTTTCATCAAGAAAAGCAGGTAAAGCGCTTTTATCGGATGATATTATCAATTTTAAATTGGGAGCCATTTTGTCAATATAAATATACTTGAGAATGTCAGGATTTTCTTTTATTATGAGCGACATCTCACGATACTTATTATGAAGAGATTCCATAGACATGGCGTTTCTTTCAAGCTGCCCTTTCAATTCCTCAAGTTTCTTGTCGTTTTCAATAAACACCCTGCGCAAGGTTCCCAGGTGGAGAACTCCTTCTTCATAGCGTTTATCATCGGGAAGCGATACAGGGCTCGTATATTTTAAATCGCTAATGACTATCCCCTTGCCGGCAAATTCAGCCGATACCGATTCTTTGAGATGCGTGAGAATTGTTTCTCTTTCTCTTCTTATTATATCGTCTCTGTATACCGGCGACAAATAATCCCCGATTAAGAAATTCAAAGCGGCCCTAAGTTCATTTTCAATAGATTTTTTTACGCCTTCGGCGGCATTTTTAAGCAGGTTCAGATCATACAGTTCAGGCAAGTTCACGCTGAAATCCGCCTTTAATGGGATTATAACCGCAAAGGTATCGTCTTTTAAGTCTTTTAAAGCCGGAATATCAATACGGATATTTCTTGTCAAAAAATCCCTCAGAGGAACCGTTTCAACAGAGTATTTCCACCCAAACGCCTTGTATAATATAAAACGCTGCCCCTCTGTTGCCGCATATACCGCATTGCCTGACGACTCTTCAATCACAATCACCGACATCCCCTCGCGTACCGGATTGTACGAGGTAAAGGCCGTATAACCGGAAAGCGCTACCAAAAGAAGAAAGAGTATTTTAAGAAAGACTTTCATAACCTACTCGTCTTTTTCCAGCCCCAATTCTTCCCTGAGCGAGATTGGCCTGGACGGAACAATCGTAGATATGGCGTGCTTATATATCATATTCTGCTTTTTGTCCACCTCAAGCATCAGGGTAAAGTTATCAAAGCTCTGTACTTTTCCTTTTAGAGGAACCCCATTTATGAGGTAAACGGTTATATCACATTTCTCTCTTCTGGCATTATTGAGAAAAACGTCCTGCAAGTTACCGACATGCTTAGCCATGAAATACTTCCTTTTTATTTATTTTAGCCATTTATTTATTTTAACCATTTTTCTATATGCTGATTAATAGCGTCTCTTTCTCCGGCTTTAAACCATGTTATTTTTTTGTTTTTGCGAAACCACGTCATCTGTCTTTTGGCATAACGCCTTGTCTCTTTTTTAATCAATTCAATCGTTTCGTCAAAACCGGCTAAACCGTCCAAAAAACAATTGATCTCTGCATAACCTATGGATTTCATCGATTTGAGTTCCGGCCCGTACCCCATTTCCCTGAGTTTTCTGACTTCATCGACAAAACCGGCCACAATCATGGAATCCACTCTCTTATTTATACGCTCATTCAGCAACTCTCTTTCGTCATAAAGACCTATATAAAGGGTCTCATTCGACTCGTAACCATTTTTTCCCTGATAAAACCAGCTTATCGGCCGTCCTGTTCCTCTGTAAACCTCAAGCCCCCGTATTATGCGCTGGCTGTCGTTCGGATGTATTGTTCGGGCAAAAAAAGGATCAACCGACGCCAACTCATTGTAAAGAACGCCAACGCCTCTTAATTCAATATCAGCCCTCACATCGCTCCTTACAACAGGATCAATAACAGGAATTCCGGACAAACCCTGAAAGAAAGAATCAAGGTAAAAACCGGTGCCGCCGACAAACAGAGGAATGTTTTTTCTTAAACGAATCTCCTCGCAAACCCCAGCAGCGTAACGAGCAAAATCCCCGGCGGTAAAATCCTCATCCGGATCGATTATGTCGATACCGTGATGGGGAATTGTTCCGCGCTCAAGCGGCGGCAGTTTGCCGCTGCCTATATCCAGATTCCTGTATATCTGTACCGAATCAAACGATATTACCTCAAACAACTCCCCTGCTGCCGCAAGAGACACCTCGGTTTTACCAACCCCGGTGGGACCCGCAATAACAAGCGCTCGTATTTTTAACTCCGTATCTACACGTCTTTTTCAGCTTCAACTTCAGCTTCAGAATCAGAAGAGTTGAGGTCAAACTTCAATTCCTCATCAAGCATAATTTTGAGAATATTGGGGACTACTTTCCAATTCAGGTTATCTTCCGGATAGTCTTTAATATTTGCTATTTTGTCAACAGCCTGCATCGTAGCCCGCGTAAAAACATACTTATTGCCCGAATATTTTATAAGTTTATCTAACGGAATTATCAATTTCCAACCTCCAATATTTTTTCAAGTTCAAGAGCCATTTTATCGGTTCTATGCAGCGCCGCCCTTATTATCGACACAATCAGCGAAACCGATTCGGACACTTTATCATTTATTATGACATAATCAAACAAGAGGTAATTGCGCATCTCTTCAACAGCCTTTTTAAGCCGCAATTGAATCTCTAATTCCGAATTGCTGTTTCTTGTCCTCAATCGGTTTTCCAAATCAGCAAGCGAGGGCGGCGCTAAAAGAATAAAAACAGCATTGTCGATTTTACCTTTTAATATCTTGCTGCCCTGAACGTCAACATCGAATATGGGAATACGCCCCATGCCGTTTATTCTGTCAACCTCTTTTTTGAGCGTGCCGTAAAAGTTTCCGTGAACCTCTGCCCACTCAAAAAATTCATCATTTTCTATTCCCTGCTGAAAATCCTCTTTTGATACGAAATAATAGTCCACCCCATCGTTTTCGGCTACTCTTTTCGGGCGCGTAGTATACGATATTGAAAACGCCAGTTCCTCCACTTGGCGCATAACTTCACGTATCACAGTTGTCTTGCCTGTGCCTGATGGAGCCGATATGATTACTGAGAGATCATTCCGTGACATTGTTCATCAATCTATTTGCTAAAGTTTCCGGCTGCATCGCCGACAACACTACATGGTTGCTGTCCATTATCATAATGGCTCTCGTTTTTCTGCCGTGGGTAGCGTCTATCAGTAAATTGTTTTCGCGGGCGTCCTCCCTGAGGCGCTTGCCCGATGCAGATGACGGAGTTATAACAGCTACGACTCTTTCGGCCACCACAACATTTCCAAATCCAATATTTATCAGCGTAGTTTTCATACTAACTATAACTCATAAAGCTTCGGCAATAAGTTCGCTTATGTCTTTTATCAGTATTTTTTCTTCAAATCCGGTAGTTTTCACGGCATCCTCAAGCGTGAGCAGGCAAAAAGGACAGGCGGTGGCAATAATGTCAATGTCCATTTCCGCAGCTTCTTTTACTCTCGTCTGTGCAAGACGTTCGCCCGTACCGGTTCCCTCAAGCCACATTCTGCCGCCCCCGCCTCCGCAGCAAAGGCTTTTCTCACGGCAACGGTCGAAATCAATATAGTTTATACCGGGAATTGCCTTGAGTATTTCCCGCGGTTCATCATAGACATTATTTTGTTTACCCAGATAGCAGGGGTCATGGTAGGCGACTGTCTTGCCGAGACTTTTGGTCAGTTTTATTTTTCCCTCGTTTAAGAGTTCTTCCATATGCTGAGTATAATGCCGGACTGCAATGTCTTTTATTTTGTACTGATTTTTAATGGCATCGTAACAGTGAGGCGAGGCCGCTATAATGCGTTTCACGCCGCTGTCCTGAAAAAGTTTCGCGTTGTCCTCAACAATCATCTCAAAGAGACCGGCCTCGCCCATTCTTCTCATTTCGCTGCCGCAGCATGATTCCTCAACGCCAAGAATGCCGAAATCATCCGAAGCCGCGCCCAAGACTATAGCAATGGAGCGCGCCGTATTGTGAATTCTTGGGTCATAAACGGCGCAGCAGGTATAATATAGGGCGGCGTTTTCGCCGGCATCGGAAAAATTTTTGATGCCAAGCCCTTCCGTCCATTCCACCCTTTTCTGCCTGACTCTCCCCCATGGGTTGCCGTGTTTGAACACGCCCTCTAGCGCATCTCTGGCTGTAGGCGGAATCTCTCCCTCTTCTATGAGCAGGCCGCGCAAACCTATTACAAGTTCATGCGGTTCAAGACTGCGCGGACAGCGCAGCGAACAATTCGAACATGAGGTACAGTCCCAAAGCGGATCGGTCTTTTTAAGTTCGCAAAGCGAGGACGCCGTCAATTCCCGGATAATGCGCCTTATGTTCAGGTCTGTTTTTCCTGATTCGGGACAGCCGGCCGAGCATTTGCCGCACTGCATACAGCCGAACATATCCAAGTTTTCTGTCAATTCTTTGGCTTGTATCATCTTAACGCAATTTCCCCAGTATGCTTGCCGCTATATTATTCTTTTGAACTTCCCGCGTCCCTTCGATAAGCTCAAGCATCCGTGAATCCCTGTAAAACCGGGCCACATCATTTTCTACAATGTAGCCGTGCCCGCCGAATATCTCCATCGAGTCATCGGCTACTTCTACCGCTACTCTGGCGCCGTACCATTTGGCCATCGACGACATATAAGGCTCAATATCATTTTCCGCATCAAATATCGTAGCAGCTTTATATACAAGCAGTCTGGCCGTCTCTATTTTTGTGGCCATATCTGCAATCTTATGAGATATACTCTGGAATTTTCCGATTTTTTGGCCGTAAGCTTCCCTTGTCTTGGCATAGTTTACAGCTTTCTCAAATACACCCTGCGCCATGCCGACTCCGGCCGCTCCGGTTTCTATCCTGAATTCGTTCAAAAACTTAACGGTATTATAAAACCCATCATTCTCCTTGCCTACAATATTTTCGGCAGGGACCTCGAAATCCGAAAAAGACAACTGCGTTGTGTGGCTCGTATTCCAGCCCATTTTTTCAAAATTGCTGACTGTATAGCCCGGTTTTTCAAGCGGATTTTCAAGAATAAAAGTCGTATGCCCTTTGTACGCCGGTTTCGCGTCACTGTCGGTCTGGCACAACAGTATGACATATTTACTTATATCGGCATGGGTAATAAAAGTTTTGGTGCCGTTTATAATGTACTTGTCGCCTTTTTTTACGGCTGTCGTGCCAAGCGGAAAGGTCACAAGGTCGGTTCCTTTGTCAGGCTCGGTAAAAGCGCCTGAAAAAGGAAGTCCTTCACCCGAGCAGGCAAGCGGAATTATTCTCTGTTTTTGCTCTTCCGTTCCGCAATTCTGCAATATCTTCAGCCCAAAAAGGGAACCGACCAAACTCATGCCCAGACCGGCTCCCTGACGGCAGAGCTCCTCAGTCACTATAACTTTTTCGGTCAACCCATAACCGATGCCGCCGTATTTTTCAGGAATATCTATACACAGAAATCCGAGGTCGCACGCCTTTTTCAAAAGCTCTCTCGGATACGTCGATGACTGATCCAATTCAAGCATGTACTCCCGGCCCATCTCGGCTTCGGCAAACTCCCTGATAGCCTTCTGGATGTCCTTTTGCTCGTTGGTAAGCTCAAAATTCATTATTGGCCGCCTTTAATTTTCTGTACCGCTTCCTGAATCTTTGGAATTATTTGGAAAAGATCCCCCGCTATTCCATAATCGGCCGCGCTGAATATAGGCGCTCTCGGATCTTTGTTGATTGCAATAATAACATCGGCTTTCACGGCAGTCAAATGCTGAAAGGCTCCACTTATACCGACCGCAAGATACACCTTGGGCTTGACGGTTTTTCCGGATGAACCGACCTGCCTCTCCTGCGGCAGCCATTTTCTGTCAACGACAGGGCGCGAACACGAAAGGGATGCGCCCAAAATCTCGGCAAAGGTCTCCATCATGGGAATGTTCTTGGCATCGCCTATTCCCTGACCCACCGACACAAGAACGTCGGCCTGCGTTATATCAATGGAGCCGGTCGCCGCCTCTATATATTCAATAAACTTTTTGACGCTCCCTGATAGATCCGGACACGCAGCATTGACTATTTGCCCGTCAACCTTTGATGGTTCAGGAGCAATTATTCCGGGACGCAGCGTTACAACATAAGTGCCGGACGGCTTAAAAGACACTTCTTCGTTTATTTTCCCATTATATAACTGGCGTATGACGCTAAATTTCCCGCCCTCAAGATTAATATCAATACAATCGGTCGCAAGCGGAATGCCTTTTGCCGCCGCAAGAGACGGCGCAAATTCTATTCCGGCTGCCGTATGCCCAACCATTACAATGAGCGGCTTATATTCATCTATCAAGCCGCTTATCACATTCTGATAAATTTCACCGTTGAAATTCTCAAGTCCTGCATCTTCTACAACAATCACCGTATTTGCAAAAGGAGAAACGCCTTGGACAATCCCTCCTGCATCCTTGCCCAAAACAACGGCAGTCAAGGCGCCGCCGGAAGAAGCTGCAAGTTCCCCGCCTTTTTTAAGCATCTCAAGAGTAATATCGCGAAGGATGCCTTTACGATGTTCCGCAATAACAAATATACCGCCCATCTAAATTGTGCCCCCACTTTTTTTCAAAATTTGCGCTACTTTTACGGCTATCTCGTCAGCATTGCCTGTAAGAAATTCGGTCTGTTTTAAAACAGGCGGCACGAAGAGTTTTTCTATTTTTGTAGCCGAACCGTCGCCTGTTTCGGCGGCATTTACGGCAATATCGTTTGACGTCAAAACCTTTATTTCTTTTGAAGAAGCCTTTCTTATGCCCATAATACTGACATAGCGCGGCTCATTTATACCCGATTGTATCGAAAAAAGGGCCGGCATCGGAATTTCAACAACCTCGTTCATTCCGGCTTCAAGCTCTCTCACAGCACGCACTTTACCGTCTTTTATTTCAAGCCCTATCGCAAGAGAGGTATAAGGCAGCCCAAGTATCGCCGCAACAGCCTGTCCTGTAGCTCCAAAACCGCCATCGCTTGATTGCGCGCCGAAAAATACAAGGTCATATTTTATGCCCCTGATTGCGGCGGCAAGAATTTTAGCATTGGCTATAGCATCAGATCCTTTAAATACATCATCGGTGATGCGAATAGCCGAGTCAACTCCGTTTGCGAAAGCTTTTCTCAGGATATCCTCAGACTGCTCGTCTCCTATAGTAATCGCCGTAACCGTCCCACCGTGTTTTTCTTTAAGACGCACAGCCTCTTCAATAACATATTTATCCCATTCGTTTACATCAAAAGGCAATCCCTTAGTGACAATGGAATTACCGGAAATCTGAATATCAGCTTCACTTGTATCCGGAACACGTTTAATGCATACAACTATATCCATTTTACCCCCTAAAATGTATTTCCTCGAAAATCAAGGAAAAACCGCATAATCATTCACGGATACATTTATAGATATGCCTGATTCTCTTGGCAAATACTTTTTAAAAAGCCTTATTAAATTCGTGAGATATTCTTGCAAAAAAGTCTTGACATATTACACTCAATAGTGTAATATTGCGCCATATGGTTAAAAGTGGGATATCTCTTACTTGAATTCCATATAGTATTTTTCAAATGATTACTTTTCCGTTTAGTGCGGAATCAGTAAAACAAAATCGGAGGTGTTTTAATGGATCTTAAGACTAAAAGATGGGTTGTATTGATTGTAAGTTGCGTTGTCAACCTTATAATCGGCACAGGGTATGCTTGGAGCATATTCGCTGGACCTTGGTCAAAGTTTACTGGGGTAGAAATAGGGGCGTTAGGCTTGGTATTCGCAGTTTGTAATGCCGTAGGCCCGGTCACGATGATCACAGGCGGAAAAATCCTTGATAAGTTCGGCCCTAAGTGGGTTGTATTCGTTGGCGGACTCCTGTTCGGCGGCGGTATAGCTCTTGCAGGCTGGCAAACGCCAAAAGGCGGAGAATCTCTGTTCTGGCTCTTCTTCGGCTACAGTATCATTTTCGGACTTGCTATGGGACTCATCTATAGCTGTACAATAGGTAATACTGTTAAGTGGTTCCCAGACAAACGCGGTCTGGTAGGCGGACTCACGACAGCAGCTTACGGACTCGGCTCTGTATTTCTTGCCCTGATAATTGGCGGCGTAATCAGCGGCGAACCATTGGTTAATCCCGATAATGTTTGGAAAGTTTTTATGATACTGGGAGTTGTCTATGCCGTAGTTGTATGTAGCGGCGCATTCTTTATATCCCCTGCGCCTGCAGGGTTTGTCCCGGAAGGTTGGTCGCCTCCTGCACCCAATCCTAACGTAAAGGCTCCGACAGACAAGACATGGGATCAGATGATTAAGGATCCGGTTTTCGCTGTAATGATTTTGACTATTCTTTCCGGCGCCTTCTTCGGTCTCATGATGATCTCTAACGCGAATCCTATAGCAAGATACGCTTTTGGTTATGACATGAAAGCGGCAACTGCCTTTGCTGTAGTAACCCTTGCGCTTTGCAACACTTTGGGACGCGTAGTCTGCGGTTGGATATCGGATCTTTTGGGCCGTATTAACACATTGACTGTTGCCCTCGTACTTGCAGTTGTAGGGCTCTCCCTCCTGAAGGTAGGCGTAACAGGGGATGTTCCCACAGCATTTGTCCTAGGAATTTGCATAGTTGGTTTTACTTTCGGCGCGTTCATGGGCGTATTCCCGGGATTTACGGCTGATCAGTTTGGACCCAGAAACAATGGTATTAACTACGGAATCATGTTCATAGGTTTTGCTATTGCCGGATGGTTCGGACCTAAACTTGTCCAAATGTTCACCAAGGGAATAATCCCGAGAGGCGCACTGACAAAGGCAGACCTATCGAGCGAACAATTCACGAGCTTAGTTACAGCTTACTCAAGTGTTTTTACAGTTGCAATAGGTATAGCGCTATTTGGTCTTGTCATGACCTTTGTTTTCAGAGCAATGACCAAAAAGAAGTAATAGCAGGCATAGGGCAATCAATGAAAGCAGAAACATAAGACCTTTTAATTGAAAACCAATGCGCTAAAAACCGATAAGCCGCTTCAAAAAATAAAGACGAAGCGGCTTATTTTTTTTCATAATTTATACGATATAGAAAGAAAATTAAAAAAATATAAACATAGAAAAAACTAAAAAACATATAAATTTGGGGGGATTCCATGAGTCACGAACATCTAAGAGTTGGGAACTTGGTAAAAATAAACGCGGAGAAGCATCCTGAAAAAGAAGCGCTTTTAAACAGCAATGGTTCCATACGCTACTCTTATAAAGAACTCAGTATCATTATTGATAATTTTGCCAAAGCTCTTATAAGGGGTGGGGTAAAAAAAGGCGATAAAGTCGCCATCTGGGCAGTCAACTGTATCGAATGGGTAATAGCGCAAATAGGAATATCGAGAGCAGGCGCTGTAGTAGTTACGGTAAATCCGCACGAAAAACCGCAAATAATCGAACACATGATAAGCTACTCAGACACGGTAGCTATAGTAATGCGCGAAGGAGTGCACAAAACAGAAAACATTGATATGCTCTACAATGAACTTTGTCCGGAATTAAAATCTTCAGAAAAAGATAATTTAAATCTAAAAAAGTTTCCAAAACTGAAAAGCGTCATAATGGCCGGAACAGATAAATCATACGATGGCCTGTGGAAATGGGAAGAAGTCATGGAAGTAGGAAGCAAGTGTTCCGATGACGACTTGAATCTGCGCTTAGAAGATATTGGCTGGGATGACATTGCCCACATGATATTTACATCGGGCACTACGGGATTGCCCAAAGGCGTTCCGTTAAGCAACAAAAACTTAATCTCCAATGCTATAGGAATGACGGAAAAAATGGCGGTAACGGCAGATGACAAAATATGTCTGCAACCCCCGCTATTTCACACGTTCGGCTGCGTGGCCTGCGTAGTGGTCGGTTTTATGAACGGTTCTTCAATAATGGTTATGGAAAAATTCCAGCCTGAGGTTACCTTGAAAATGATCGAACAGGAAAGATCTACGATTCTTTCCGGAGTGCCTACAATGTTCCACGGTTTTTTGAAAGCCTACGAAAGCGGGACTTTCGATACGTCTTCTCTTAGGACGGGAATCATAGCCGGCGCTGCCTCGCCTAAAGGTCTTATTGACAGTATCATAACTAAAATGCAAATATCCGGCCTTATTCAGGCATATGGTCTCACCGAATGTTCACCCTGTATAACGGCATCAAGCCACGGCGACTCGATTGAACAAAAGGAGAATACGGTTGGCCGCCTCATTCCCCGCACACAAATAAAGCTTGTGGATGAAAATACCGGCCTTGAGGTCGGACACGGCAAAGTGGGGGAAATCTGCGTAATGGGCGACAGCGTAATGGAAGGTTACTATAAAATGCCCGAAGAAACTGTAAAAACGATAAACAGCGACGGCTGGCTGCATACCGGAGATGTCGGCTATATAAGAGAAGACGGCTGCCTGACACTAACCAGCCGCATAAAAGATATAATAATACGCGGCGGAGAAAACATATATCCCGCTGAAATAGAACATACTATCAATGACCATGAGGCTGTAGAAGAATCCTATGCAGTTGGAGTTCCTGACCACATCAAAGGCGAAGAAATAATGGCTTTTATAAAGACGAAACCCGGGGAAACCGTCACAGAAGAAGAACTTAAAGCTTTTTGTAAAAACAGAATAGCGAGCCATAAAGTTCCAAAATACATGGTCTTTACGGAAGAATTCCCTGTGTCTGCTACCGGAAAAGTTTTAAAACGCGAACTGAGAGAAATCGGAGCAAAAAAGTTAAAAGCATAGTTTGAATGTTATTGATGCTAAATTTTCGGCCGTAATTCTATCTGCCGGCTATTCTTCGAGAATGGGCAGTTTTAAACCCTTTTTGAAAATAGGCGGCAGAACCCTCATTGAGAGAGCCGTTGCACTTTTTATAACTGCCGGTCTGTCAGATATAATAATTGTAACAGGCAGCCAAAGTGAAGCGCTCGCAGATTCGGTTAAAAATCTTCCGCTGAGATGCGTAGAAAATAAAAATTTCGCTGCCGGCATGTTTACCTCAGTACAGGCAGGCGTCGGCAGCCTTAACAAGTGCGACGCGTTTTTTTTACTGCCGGTGGATATACCCCTCATAAGGCCGCAAACAATAAAATACATCATTAACTCGTACGATCCTGAAAACGATGTGATAATCCCTGCATTTATGGGCAATGGCGGGCATCCGCCCCTTATATCTTTCAGTCTAAGAGATAAAATACTCGCCTATAGCGGTGAAGGCGGTCTTGCCGGATTTTTTGAAAAGACCGCCAAAACCGTTAAACTTCCGGTTGGAGATGAATGCATCCTTTTGGACTGCGACACTCCCGAAGACTACCAAAAGCTCGCCGGCATTGCCGCATCCAAACGGGCGTTCACCTATAACGAATGCATGGAACTCTTGCGCGATGTCTATCAAGTAGACGAGCCGATAATCAGGCACTCTGTAGGCGCAGCCCGCCTTGCACGGCATATAGCCAAAAAACTCGGCTTTACAGATGGCGAACTCACGGTGGTCGAGGCGGCCGGCCTTTTGCATGATATTTGCCGCAAGGAGAAAAACCATGCCCTCATCGGCGCCGCTGAAATAAACCGCCATGGCTTTCCTGAGGTCGCCTCGGCAATAGAAACACATATGGATATTACTCCCAATGCAGGCGCGGCGGCGTCCATACCTGAAATAATATACCTCGCCGACAAATTAATGGCAAATGACCGCCTGACAAGCCTCGCCGAACGTTTTGAAAAAAAACTGACTTTTTACGGCAGCAAAGCTGACGCCGCTATCGAAAAAAGATTTGCCGCTGCGCGTGAAATCTACGCAAAAATTCAATCCATCATTGACCTTGACGCGCTCCTTGATGAATATGGAAAAAACCAATGATATATCTATTGCGGCACGGCAAACTTCCTGATTTTTATAACGGACAATTTATTGGCCAGACAGACATCCCGTTAGATCCCCAGGGAATTGAACAGGCAAAAAATTGGGCTGCTTTTTTTTCAAAACAAAACATCAAATTTGATTTTGCATTTTCATCTGATCTGTCACGCTGCAAAAAAACCGCAGAAATAATAGCCCCTTATACCAAGATAAATTTCTGGCCGGCTCTCAGGGAGATTGCTCTGGGCGAATGGGACGGCAAGGAACGACGCGAGATTATATCGACACACCCTGCCGAATGGGAAAAACGCGGAAAAGATCCGGCATATACTCCGCCGGGCGGGGAAAGCCTTGTCTCTTTTTATTCAAGAGTCACTCCGGCCATAGATGAAATATTTGATGCAAAAGGAACAAAGCTCATAGTGACCCATGCCGGCGTGATACGCTGCATTATATGCCGCATAATGGATTCTCCGCTTACAAGATTATTCAGCCTTGAACCGCAGTACGCCGGCCTTACTACAATAGATGAAAACAAAAATCCCGTCCTAATCAAGGGATTTAACACTAAGCCATATTAAAAATCAAAGGCGCATGGGTACTTTGCAAGTTCAGGGTTGAATTTTATCTCCTTGAGATACAAGCCGTGCGGCGGAACAGTATTTCCGCTCAAGTCCCGATTCTTGCCGTTTAAAATTTCAATTATGTGCGACGGCTCGTCGCCATTCAAAAACATTTGGATACATGTTCCCACTATAATCCTTACCATATTATGCAGAAATGCATTGCCCCTTATGCTTATGAATATATAATTACCGCGCTTTTTGGCGCTTGTTTTTAAGATTTTTCTTACAGTATTTTCTAACCTTGATTTTTTTTTGCAGAAAGAGGCAAAATCATGTTCTCCCTCAATATAACGCAGCGTCTCGGCAAGGTAGAAATCGTCAAGCCTCCGGTTGAACCACATTGCACGGTAACGCGCAAACGGATCCCGCTGCGGATAATTATGTATCAGGTACAGATATTCCCTCTCAAACGCAGAAAAACGCGAGTGAAACAATGCATCCGTTTCGTACGCATTGCGCACGGATACATCAGGCTGTATTATTCCATTAAGGCCTGCACACAGACGCTCAAGAGAATGGCTGCCGGCCATATCAAAATGTGCAACCTGTCCAAGCGCATGTACTCCTGAATCAGTCCTGCCCGAGGCCGTTACACGCAAAGTTTCTCCGGTAAGAACGGTTATTGCCTTTTCAAGTTCTCCCTGAACGGTGCGGCCGTCTTTTTGAAGCTGCCATCCGTTGAAGGCTGTCCCATCGTATTGTAAAAGAAGCGCTATGCGTCTTCTGCTGACTGTGCTTCCCCGGCAAGCTGCTGGTTCCATTCATCAACCATGGCGTTTATTTTTTCATAAACATCGCGCGTTTTATCTAATATCTCGCTCGGCCTGCTTTTAGACGATTTACCCATTCCAAAGAGCCTGCTCAAATAACGCTTACTCATTTCAAAACTGGCTAATCTTTTTTTAATGTCTTTTTCCCATATGCCTACTTTAAGGGTCAAAATAGACGACAGATAGAGTATTCCGTCATACCCCCAGTTTTTGTCCGTATCCGGCCCCATATTGCCGGCAGCCTCAGAGGGCTCCGCTCCATTTTGAATCAGATCCAAAACTTTTACATAATATTGATAGGCCTTTTGATAAAAAAACATCGATATTTTTTTGTATTGCCTTTCCGGTTCTATTTCGGCCAAATCGGTGAACAACCAAGCCGCCCTTATGGATGAAACGGCATTTTTAAATGTAGGAGCCACTTTTTTATTCCTGACGGCATAACATTCAACTGCAAGCAAGTAAGAAGCCGCGCCAAGATGGAGATCCCTGTCATTGTTAAAATCAAGGTCATCAAAAAATTTTCCGACAGCCGCTTGCCGCGCACGGGTCATGTCTTGCAGTTTTTCAGACTCACTGGGGTCAAGCTGCATGAAATCTTTGGGATAAGCCGTATAAAGGCAATTGGGACATACGGTAAGTTGATAGGCCAAAGGATAAACCTTGCCGTATTTTTTATTGTCCTCATATTTTCTGCGTAATTCATCGGTAAGTTTGCCGGCAATCAACCTTCCGCCTCCGCTGAATAGTTCTTCTCTGAAAAATTCAAAAGAACAAACAGGGCACTTTGTAGAATTTTTTTGTCTGAATGATATTTTTTTCTTATCAGAATCAATCATGGTATTTCCTATTTTTATGTTATAATATTAGCGTATAGTAACATGGGAAACAATCTTCTAATATTTATTTTAAAAAACAACCTTTTTTTATAAATTTCTTTTTTAAGAATAGACGCTTGAAAGCCGATAATCTATATGAATCTAGTTATAAATTTTGACACCTAACACTGATTGTGAGGATAATATGAATTTCCGGAAAACTCTTACAATAATGACTATTTTGTTCCTGTTTTTTACTATTGACGCTTTTCCGCTCTCTCCGGGTGAAAAAGCCAGGCAGAACTATCAATTCACGCTTCTCCTGATCAGGACTTTCAGAATCCCTGTTGAAAACTTTGCTCCACAGGAAGCGCTGGGCGAATACGACAAAATAAAAGAAGCTTTTTTTGCCGCGCGCGAGCATTTTTATGGAAGAAATTATGTTGAAGCCCAGAATCAATATATGTCCATGAAACTCAATCTTATTCCTTTCGCCGCCGATTTAACCCAAAATTACCTTACAAGGACAAAAGAGATTCTCGATATGGCCGCCAAAGATACTGAAGAACTTCTTTTTGATTTTACAAAAAGTACTCCAATTCTGCGAGATATTCGAAAACCCTATGACCCCATAAGAAGAGAAGAGGTTTACACAGGTAAGCATACTCCCCAAAACTATCATCTCTTCCATAATGGTAGAATCATAGAGACATATATAAGAGAAGGTTATGCTGCTTACTATCAGGCTAAAAACTTTTTTGATGACCCGGAAATTGAGTACATAAGACAGAACGAAAAAAGGACATCGTCAGAGATTGACTATGTGCTTGAGAGATACATGGGCATAATCAGACTATCCCGTACGGCCAAGCAATTGGGCATAGAAGCGTTCAAGTTATATAACCTCAGCAAGTTGTCTGAAATGAGCGAGAAACACGAGAATTTGAATCTTCATAACATTGATCCGACATATGACGAACGCATACCTGAACAATTCAGAGTAGACGCCGTTGACAATCGTAATTTAGTTTATAAAGGCAAAAAAGACAGCAGCAGTCAACCGTAAAGAAAAAGATTATTTAGGCAAGTAACGCCAAAAATGCCGGATACGAGTCCGGCATTTTTTATTTAGTTAGCTCTTCATTTGAGAATTGGGGGGCAAAGCCCACAATGGTGTATTATTTGGCATCTTCCTTCTTTTTCTTCTCTTTTTTACCTTTCTTATCTTTCTTGTCGTCCGCGATTAGAGCCTCAGGTCCTAATTTCACCCTGTCAACAAGCTCAACTATCGCCATTTCAGCATTATCTCCAATTCTTCTATCTAAAAGATACATTCTGGTATAACCGCCATTCCTGTCCTTAAAACGAACGGCAATATCTTCAAAGAGCTTTTTAATAACATCCCTGTCTTTTATGGACTTCATAATTTCGCGCTTATTGTGGAGTTTTCGGGCTTCCTCTGTTTCAGGAATGTTCAAATTACGCTTGGCGCGAGTAATTACGCGCTCGGAAAGTTTTTTTAGTACTCTGCCCTTTTGCTTTGTTGTAACAATTCTTTCATGAATAAACAAAGAGGTCATCATATTATCAAACATGGCGTTTCTATGACTTGCATTTTTCCCAAGTTGCTTAACGCTATTTTTCTTTCTCATTGCCTTAACCTCAATTTAGTCTTTTATTTAGTCTTTTAGGCCCAGACTAAGATGAAGCGACTCCAACTTAGTCTTTATTTCTTTCAGTACCGCTTCGCTGTAATGTTTGGACTTTTTAAGCTCATCTTCGGTCTTTCTTACAAGTTGTTCAAATGTCGAAACATCCTGAGTTTTCAACGTATTGTATGAACGCACAGAAAATTCAATTTCGTCAATGGATTTTCCAAGAAGTAAACGCATTTTTTCAAGATTCTCATCCACTTCTTCAATCTCTTCTTCAATCTTTTCCTCAAAATTAATAAATATGGTCATATGTTCTTTTATAATTTTGGCGGCATAAGCCAGAGCATTATCCGGCGATATTGAACCGTCAGTCCATATTTCAAGTATCAACTTATCATAGTCGGTTCTTTGTCCTACACGCGTATCTTCTATTTTTACATTTACTTTTTTTATAGGCGAAAAAATAGAATCTACGGGTATTACCCCGATTGTTTCGGTATTCGATTTATTCATTTCGGCCGGAACATATCCCCGTCCGCGCTCAATCTGTACTTCCATATCAATTTCAGCGGCCTCGTTAAGTTGACAAACGACCAAGTCTTTTGTCATTACCTCTACGTCAGGGTCATTGTTAAAATCCTCCCCTGTAAGATTGCCGGGGCCCTTTTTAACAATATGAAGCACCTTTGGCATCTCGCCGTCATACCTGAAACACAATCTTTTGAGATTCAATATTATACGCGGCACATCTTCATAAATGCCCTCAATAGAAGAAAACTCGTGAGAAATACCCTCTATTTTAATGGCTGTTATGGCCGTGCCTTCAATAGACGAAAGTAAAACCCTGCGAAGCGAATTGCCTATGGTAAGACCGTAGCCTCTCTCAAATGGTTCTGCAATAAATCTACCGTAATTAGACTGCAATTCGTCATGTTCAAGATTTATTTTATTGGGCCTTTTAAAGCCTCTAAGTAAATTTTTTGGGGTCACCCTTACCTCCAGTTAGAAAGAACAGCAAACAAAGTCTATTTAGAATACAGCTCAACAATCAATTGCTCATTAAAGTCGGCGAGTACATCACCTCTTACAGGCAGCCTTATAATTTTTCCCGATTTATCATCGAAATTAACCTCAAGCCACTCCGGCACCGATTCAGAAGCCTTAGTCAGCATTATCGATCCTTCAAGATGAGGATTCTGTTTAAATTTCTCAGCAATCATGACTTCCATATTTTCTTTTACAAGAAAAGAAGGAATATCAACGATTTTTCCATTTACCCTGACATGTCTGTGGAACACCAGTTGTCTTGCCTGACGGCGCGAAGCGGCAAAACCCATGCGGTAAATGACATTCTCAAGTCGTCTTTCAAGCAACGAAAGCATATTATCACCCGTTACGCCTTTCATTCTGGTGGCTTCATCAAATGTACGTCTGAATTGTTTTTCAAGCAGACAATAGCTGCGCTTGATTTTTTGTTTTTCACGAAGTTGTACAGCATAATCCGACATTTTTGTACGTCTTTTTCTCGGGGGACCCGGGGGATATTTCTTCGTCTTAGTATTAGAAACACCTTCTTTTAAGGGGCATTTTTCTGTCATGCAACGCTGCCCTTTAAGCATTAAAGGCTGCATTTCTCTTCTGCATAGTTTACAAACTGGTCCGGTATATCTCGCCATTTTTATTGCTCCATCAAACCCTTCTGCGTTTTTTCGGACGGCACCCATTATGTGGAACCGGCGTAACGTCTTTTATTTTGGTAATATTTATTCCGGATTGGAACAGCGACCTGATCGCCGCCTCTCGTCCAATTCCCGGCCCTTTTACAAATACTTCAACTGTTTTCAGTCCTGCAATCTCCAAAGCCTTTGTCGCCGCCGACTTAGCCGCCATCTGCGCCGCAAAGGGGGTCGATTTTCTTGATCCTTTGAAACCCTCTCCGCCTGAAGTCGCCCAGGAAATTACATTACCCTGCATATCTGTAAGCGTAATTATAGTATTATTGTATGTAGCCCTTATAAAGGCTTTACCAATAGGAATATTTTTCTTTTCTTTTTTTCTGGTTCTCTTTTGTTTCACAGTTTAATACTCCTTATTTCTTTTTCTTTCCAACGGCGACCCTTCTGTTGCCCTTTCTGGTTCTCGCGTTATTTTTAGTGTTCTGTCCGCGTACAGGCAGCCCTCTCCGGTGTCTTATTCCCCTATAACAGCCGATGTCCATAAGCCGCTTTATATTCATGGCGACTTCACTTCTAAGGTCGCCCTCTACCTTTACTGTGGCATCAATGACTTTTCTCACTTCATTGATTTCTTCATCGGTAAGATCTTTTACTCTTTTAGTGGGATCAATTTTTGATTCAGCTAAAACTCT
>Ga0099364_10005613_pt1 | contig 18553 bp, 13 predicted proteins | sample TergutTh196P3_FD_73070 | JGI IMG/M metagenome (GOLD analysis project Ga0099364, IMG submission 73070) | Microcerotermes parvus P3 segment gut microbial communities from Pointe-Noire, Republic of the Congo - Th196 P3 | ecosystem: Host-associated > Arthropoda: Insects > Digestive system > Gut ...
GTTCCCAAGCCGGTAAACAAGACGTTTTTCTGGTCCGCCTTAAAGCTCGCCGGGGCGGCCCGGAACAGGCTAAAGCGGATGCAGGATGAGAACAACAGGTTAAGGCAGAAAATCGAGGATATACGACTTATCGACCGGGCGAAATGCCTGTTGATTTCCTATCATAATATGAATGAGCAAGACGCGCACCGCTATATTGAGAAGCAGGCCATGAATATGCGCACCACGAGAAGAGCGATTGCGGAAGTAATATTGCGAACATCTGAAAATTAAGCTGAAGGGAGCGAAAATGCCGAAAAGAACTGACATCAACTCAATCATGATTATCGGGTCGGGACCAATCATCATTGGGCAAGCCTGCGAGTTTGACTACTCAGGGACGCAAGGCTGCAAAGCGCTGCGAAGTTTGGGCTATAAGGTCATATTGGTCAATTCCAATCCCGCCACCATAATGACAGACCCCGTCGTTGCCGACGTAACCTATATAGAACCGCTCAATGTAACAAGACTTACGGAAATTATCGCCAAGGAAAGACCCGATGCGCTGCTTCCCAACCTGGGCGGTCAATCGGGCCTTAACTTAAGCCTTGAACTGGAGAAAGCCGGCGTCCTGGAACAATACGGCGTCAAGGTAATCGGGGTCCAGCTTGACGCCATCAGGCGCGGTGAGGACCGTATAGAGTTTAAGAACACCATGGACAAGCTGGGCTTGGAAATGCCCAGAAGCTCCGAAGCGTTTTCGGTTGAACACGCAGCGGAGATTGCCGAAGAATTAGGGTACCCCGTGGTGGTCCGGCCCGCCTTTACCATGGGCGGGACCGGGGGAGGCCTGGTCTACAACAAAGAAGAACTGCAGATAGTTGCCGCGAGAGGGATACAGGCATCAATCATAGGACAGGTTTTAATTGAGGAAAGCGTTCTTGGCTGGGAGGAGCTTGAGGTTGAGGTTGTAAGGGACTCGAAAAACCAGATGATCGCCGTCTGCATGATAGAAAACATCGACCCGATGGGCGTTCATACCGGCGACTCCTTCTGCGCGGCGCCCATGATTACGGTTGAGGAGGGCTTGCAAGACAGGTTAAAGCAGATCGCGTTCAAGATTGTTTCGGCAATCGAAGTGATCGGGGGCACTAATGTGCAGTTTGCGCATGACCCGGCTTCAGGCAGAGTCGTCATTATAGAAATCAATCCGAGAACGTCGCGTTCCTCGGCGCTGGCCTCCAAGGCGACCGGTTTTCCCATCGCCTATGTGTCGGCGCTTTTAGCCGCGGGGCTTACGCTGGACGAGATACCGTACTGGAAAGAAGGCACGATGGAAAAATATGTGCCGTACGGCGATTATATCGTCGTGAAATTCGCCCGATGGGCCTTTGAGAAGTTCTCCGGCATTGAGGACAAGCTGGGAACGCAGATGCGGGCCGTCGGAGAAGTCATGAGCATCGGGCGCACCTTTAAGGAGGCTTTCCAGAAAGCTGTCCGGTCCCTTGAGATCGGGCGGAGCGGCCTCGGTTTTGCAAAAGACTTCAACGAGCTGAATAATGAAGCCCTCCTCCAAAAGGTCGCCGCCCCCAACAGCGAGCGGTATTTCGCCATATATGAGGCGCTGCGCAAGGGGATCGGCACTGACGAAATATATGACGTGACCAAGATCAATAAATATTACCTGGAGCAGATGAAGGAACTTGTCGAGCTGGAAACGGAAATATTGACATATAAACAAAGAGTTCTGCCTGATGATCTGCTTATGAAGGCCAAAAAGGACGGCTTCGCGGATAAGTACCTGGCGCATCTTCTGGAAGTGCCCGAGGAATATATCAGGCTTCACAGAAGGGTGGCCGGCATAGGGGCGGAGTGGGACGTTGTGCCGGTCAGCGGCGCCGAGGCCGAATATTTTTACTCGACCTATAACGGCCTGGGCAGGCTGGGCGGCGAGCTGGCCGTCTCAAGGGAAAAACGCGGGATCAATTTAAAAAAGGACCGCCCCCAAAAGGTCGTCATACTGGGAGGCGGCCCCAATAGAATCGGCCAAGGCATCGAATTCGATTACTGCTGCGTGCATACCGCGCTGGCGCTCCGGGAACTGGGCTTTGAAACCATTATGATCAACTGCAACCCTGAAACGGTTTCCACCGATTACGATACGTCGGACAAACTGTATTTCGAACCCTTGACGGTTGAGGACGTGTTATCGATCTGCCGGCACGAGCGGCCTTTAGGCATCATAGTGCAGTTCGGCGGGCAGACGCCGCTGAATATCGCCATGGAGCTGAAGCAGGCCGGGGTCCCTGTCCTGGGAACGACGCCGGAGGTCATTGCCCTGGCGGAAGACCGGGACCTGTTCAGAAAGATGATGGAACGGATGGACATCCCCATGCCGGAATCCGGAATGGCGCGCGATTATGAAGAGGCGCTGGCCGTTGCGAACAAGATAGGATATCCGGTTATGGTGAGGCCGTCATATGTCCTGGGCGGCCGCGCCATGGAAATCGTCTTCGAGAACGAGCAGCTCCGCAACTATATCAAGGTCAACGCGCAGTATATCAGCGGCGAGGCGCCGATCCTCATCGACCGCTTTTTGGAACACGCGCTCGAATGCGAGGCGGACGCCTTGGCGGACGGCAATTGCGCGTTCGTGCCGGCTATTCTGGAACATATTGAGTGGGCCGGCGTTCATTCGGGGGATTCGGCGAGCGTGATCCCGACCGTCAATTTAACCCGGGAACAGACCGAGACGATCCGCGATTACACGTGCAAGATCGCCGGCGAGCTTGGCGCTGTGGGGCTTATGAATATCCAATACGCCATCCACCACGGCAAGGTATATGTTCTGGAAGCCAACCCGCGCGCTTCCAGGACGGTGCCTCTTGTTTCCAAGGTCTGCAATCTCAACATGGCCAATCTCGCAACGAGGCTTATTATGGAACGGCACACGGGAGAATCCGTCGACCTGGCGGCCATGAAAGAACCGATGATACCGTATTATGGCGTCAAAGAGGCGGTATTCCCCTTCAATATGTTCCCGGAGGTCGACCCGGTTTTAGGGCCTGAAATGAGGTCCACCGGCGAGGTTTTAGGATTGTCGGACACGTTCGGGCTCGCGTTTTACAAGGCGCTGGAAAGCGGCAAGACCATCCTGCCCCTTTCCGGCTCGGTATTGATTTCGGTAGCCGAAAACGACAGATTGGAGGCGACGGAGGTTGCGAGGCGGTTTGAGAATCTCGGCTTCAAGATATACGCCACCCGAGGAACCCACGCCTTCCTTACCGGCAAAGGCATACGGGCCGAGGTCATCAACAAGCTGTACGAAGGACGGCCGAACATTGAGGACGCCATAAAAAATCAGCGGCTTGACGTGATCATCAATACGCCGAGCGGGAGCAAGCGCAGTAATAATGACGGCTCCTACATGAGGAAATCGGCCATCAGGTACAATATCCCCTACATGACGACCTTGACGGCGGCGCTGGCCGGCGTCAAGGGAATCGAAGAGAAGATAAACAGCCGGGACGAAAACCTGTGCTCATTGCAGGAGTATCATTTAAGAGCCACGGGAGGGTTAAATTGTCGAATCTGAAAGGAACAATGGAGGACTTCATAAAGGAAGCCTCTGAGAGCATCCGGAGGGAAGCGGCCGGACGGCCCGTGCTTTGCGCGCTTTCCGGCGGCGTGGACAGCACCGTCTGCGCAGTGCTTGCCCACCGCGCCGTGGGGGATAAACTCACCTGCCTTTTTGTCGATACCGGATTATTGCGGAAAAACGAGGCTGAAGAGGTGACGGCGCTGTTTAGCGGCGCGTATGCCATCAACCTGGTCCGCGTCGATGCGGAGGATAGATTTTTGGCCAGGCTTCGCGGCGTAACGGAGCCGGAGAGAAAGCGCAAGATTATCGGCGAGGAGTTTGTCCGCGTTTTTGAGGAGGAAGCCAAGAAGATAGGCGAAATAGGCTGCCTGGTGCAGGGCACTATTTACCCCGACATCATCGAGAGCGGCGGGGACGGCCATAAGCCGGTAAAAGCCCATCATAACGTCGGGGGCATGCCCTCGAATATCGAATTTGAAGCGGTGATCGAGCCCATCAAGCTCTTGTATAAGGAAGAAGTCCGCGAATGCGCCAGAAAGCTCGGATTGCCGGAATCTTTCGCGAGCCGCCAGCCCTTCCCCGGCCCGGGACTTGCCGTGCGCTGCCTGGGCGAATTGACAAAGCCAAGGCTGGTTCTTTTACGCGAGGCGGATTCTATTTTCAGGGAGGAGATAGAGAAGGCGGGGCTGCAAAAAGAGATGCAGCAATATTTCGCCGTTTTGCCCGGCATCCGGAGCGTGGGGGTGCGCAACGATGAACGGTGCTATGAGGAGACGATTGCCTTGAGAGCCGTAACCACCAAGGATTTTGTGACCGCGGGCTTCGCCCGGCTGCCGTATGACTTGATTGAGACGGCGGCAAAACGGATAACGAGCGAGGTCGGGGGGATTAACCGGGTGGTTTTGGACGTGACCTCAAAACCGCCGGCCACGGTGGAATGGGAGTAGGAATATGAAACCCGGGATGTGTTGAACCCAAATCCATCGTTAGAGCTTAGCAAAAACTCGTAACCTGGCTGAAAAAGGGCTGAAAGAGCCGTTAGGCTTTTACTTGAATTTTCCGCCAAAGTAATGGAGGCTGCAAAAAATGATAATGAATAATTTGTTTTATAACAATATAATGATGGCTAATAGCTATTCTGATGACGCCGATATTGTTTTGGAGTGTAATGATACAGTGGAATTTACAAAACAACTCCCAGACGACTCGGTTCAGCTTATTATCACATCGCCGCCATACAATATAGGAAAAGCATATGAAACTCGAGTATCTATCCAAAAGTATCTTAACACGCAAGCTGAATTGATAACAGAACTCGTTAGAGTGCTTAATCCCAAGGGAAGCCTTTGTTGGCAAGCAGGAAATTACATTGAGAAAGGAGAGGTATTTCCCCTCGATATTTATTATTACCCCATCTTCAAAGATGCCGGGCTAAAACTTCGCAATCGAATAATTTGGCATTTTGGGCATGGACTCCACGCAAGCAAAAGGTTTTCAGGTCGATATGAAACATTATTATGGTTTTCCAAGACAGACGATTATATATTTAACCTTGACGCTGTCCGGATTCCTTCAAAATATCCTAATAAGCGGCACTTTAAAGGTGATAAAAAAGGAAAACTATCAGGGAATCCACTGGGTAAAAACCCATCTGATTTTTGGGATAGAATTCAAGAAGATTTTGATAGCGGGTTGTGGGATGTACCGAATGTAAAAGCCAATCACGTAGAGAAAACTGATCATCCTTGCCAGTTCCCGGTGGAACTAGTTGAAAGGTGTGTCCTTGCCATGACAGACCTAAACGATACGGTTTATGACCCATATGCTGGTGTTGCTTCGTCGCTCATCGCTGCAGTCAAGCATGATAGAAAAGCTTTGGGTGTTGACCGTGTTGAAGAATATGTCGAAATTGGTAGAGAGCGGATACTGCAATTATTGAACGGCACATTAAAAACACGCCCTATAGGTAAGCCAGTATATAAACCAACAGGAAAAGAAATAATTACTCAAATACCGATTGAATGGGCGCAACTAGAAAGGAGTGCATATAAATGAAAATTATTTATGAGCACTCTCATTTAAACGGCAAAGAGTTCCTACAAGTCCATTTTCCTAACGAACTTCATGAAATAATTAATGTCATTACATACGTAAACGGGGATGTATGGAAAAAATCGAGTGAAAAGAACAAAAACGAAAGAGCAAAAAGGAATGGCCTGGCATATGCTGAAGTTTATGATCAAAAAAATATAAATCTGCAGTTCAAAGAAGCATTTAGGAAATATGGATGGGACAGGAAGCTTCATAGCTATTACGCAACACCGAACGAACGTGTGGCAAGAGAGATAATGGGGTTTCCGCCAACTCAGGCGAAAGAAGTCATTCAATCAAATCAATTGATTCCATATAAACGAAGTAATGAAACAGATTTTATGAAAAATAAGATTGCTGTCGAAGTGCAGTTTGGCAAGTACGCATTTGTAGCATATGATTTTTTTGTTAAGCACATGGCATTTTTCATCTCCGGAGACATTAACGTTGGAGTTGAAATTATTCCCACGGACAAGATGCTAAAAAGTATGGACAGTGGCCCGGCAAATTATGAAGGCGAAATATTCAACCTTTACAGACAGGGGCGTAGCACACCAGCCGTTCCCCTGTGGGTATTGGGAATTGAACCTTGATGCATACATTATTTTTTGTGGAGGAGCGAGATGACTGAGCAGGATTATTTGACAAAAAGAGTTGCATCACAAAGGGACTATTTTAGTAGAAAGCCGGTTAGAAATAAGAATATACACTTTTTTCTATCTATCAGCAAAATGGCTATTTCATTTTCTATTCCGGTTTTGTCCTTGACGCTTGGTAATGCCTCTCCAATTTCGATTATAATTGCATTCCTCGCAGCGATTATCGCATTTACTGAAGGCCTGGCTTTATTAGGCAGATACAACGATAACTGGTTAATATACCGACTAACAAACGAAAGCTTAAAGAAAGAAGAAGTGCTTTACACTGTGAAAGCAGGAATTTATCACAATCTGGAGCCCAAAGAGTGTTTTAATATGTTTGTAATACATAGCAGTAATATGAAATGGAAAAAAACAACTTTTCAAAAAGCAGGAGGACAATATAATGCCTACACTTAGAGACTATCACATACTTATTAGCCACTCATGGAGTTATTCTGGGCAATACGACACTTTATGTAGATGGCTTGACGGAGCGACATATTTCAAATGGTCGGACTATTCTGTTTGTTGTGATAATCCGTTAGATACGAAAACAGATGTAGAGCTAAAGGAAAAACTAAGAAATCGTATTTCATTATCAAGTTGTATCATTGCGGTTTCGGGAATGTACGCAAACTATAGCAAATGGATTGATTTTGAAATTGACACAGCCTTAAGCATGAGCAAGCCGATTATTGGTGTGAAACCTTGGGGACAAGAAAGAATACCTGTGAAAATTCAAAATGCTAGTGCAGAAATGGTTGGTTGGAACTCAAGTAGCGTAGTTGATGCCGTCAGGAGAAATGCGATATAACGCTTTTGAGCGTCATTATGCCGCAATTTTGTTGGCTACTGCGTGAGAAGCAACATAAAAGGCGATAAAGTGGAGAAGGTAGTAAAATGAGCAAACTTAATGTTGACCAAAAGACAATAAAGGATCTGTTTACTGATAAACAGGCAAATTTCCTTATTCCAGATTATCAGCGCCCTTACGCTTGGGAGGAAGATGAATGCCAAACTCTGTGGGATGATATATTCACGTTTGCATTTCCAGATGACGACAAAGATGCATTCAATCCTAGTGATGAGTACTTCTTGGGAGCTATCGTCACATATAAAAATGCAAATAAGCAATCCGAGGTCATCGATGGTCAGCAGCGATTGACAACCATTCTCCTTCTACTAAGGGCTTTTTACGATAGATTTGAGCATATGGCTGACAAACCAGCTAAGGATATGAGAAACATTATTTCTCAATGCATATGGCGAACCGATGAGTTTGGAAATGCAGATATGATGCACCTTAAAATTGATTCTGAGGTGGCGACTGATGATGAAAAAGAAGAGTTTCTGGCGATACTAAAAACTGGGATACCAGATAAGACCGCTCATAGCAAATACGCAAAGAACTATCGTTTCTTTCAAAAAAAAATTGAAGAATTTATAGACAAATATGCTGCATATCTCCCGTATCTCCCAGCACGAATTATAAATAATTGTATTCTCCTCCCCATTGAGGCAGATTCACAAGATACGGCGCTAAGAATTTTTTCAACGCTTAACGATAGAGGAATGCCTTTAGCTGATGCGGATATTTTTAAGGCGCAATTTTACAAATATTTTGATAGGCAAGGGAGTAAAAAAGACTTTATTGATGATTGGAAAGAATTGTCTTCAACGACAGAACGAATCTTCAATCCAATATATGGAACTCCCTTGGATGAACTATTTATGAAGTATATGTATTTTGTCAGAGCGTCCGAGGGGAATAAGTCAACAACAACCGAAGCACTCAGAAAATTCTATGAGTTTGAAAAATATCGTCGTTTACTGAACACAAGCATAATGGGCGATTTAAAGAATCTATTAGATTTCTGGGAATCAATTTTTGATCAAAGCGAAATAGTGTTTTCTGAAGAAGTGCTAAAGCGTCTATTTATACTGAAATATGCTCCAAACGGAATGTGGGAGTATATTACATCTGTTTATTTTTTAGTCAATAGGGATGCTAATGGTAGCTTACACAATGGCGAGTTCCTACTGTTTTTATCGAAAATCACATCGTTTATCCTTGCATATTCTATCACTAATCCCGGCGTTAATGCTCTTCGTACACCTTTATATACAGAGATGATTAAACTAACCAACAGGCAACAGTGCGATTTTTCGGATTTCAAGTTTTCTCGGGATCATGTAAGAAGGACTCTGGAAAATTATAAGTTTACCAACAGTAGAATGGTAACTCGTTCTTTGATTACATGGTATGCTTTTACACTCGATGAGCAGATAAGACCCAAAAAAGGTGTTAAGTTCGAAATAGAACACATATATGCGAAAGAGCGCCATAGAAAAGAAAACAAGCTTAAAAATCCTGACAATCTTGAAGAGCTGGGTAATAAAATACTACTTGAAAAAACCATTAATATCCGTGCATCAGATTATAGGTTTAGCGATAAAAAACGCTATTACTGTGGGTATACTGATGCGAAAGGGAGACGGCATGAAAAAAGCGCAATAGTTGAATACGCTTGCCTTACTAAAAAAGACGATTTTACCGAGCAAGATATTATAGAAAGGGATAAGCGTATTAACGAAAGATTTCTTGGCTACCTTGAAACAGAGGGGTTACTCAAGGACTGAATCAAATATGTTTAGAATTGAATTATGACTTAGCGAGAGGGAATGAAAAATCAATAATGCCCATGGGTGTTGCGAGGTTTTCCGTGATAAAAATAGTCGACTACAAGGCCGGGAACGCCCCGAGCGTAATGAACGCGGTTTCGCGCCTGGGGTATGAAGCGGATTTTGCCCGGGCCCCGCGGGATATCGAGGGCGCGACCCGCATTATCCTGCCGGGGGTGGGCAGCGCGAAAGCGACAATGGATTCTTTGCGCGAGACGGGTATGGCGGAGGCGCTGGGAAAGGCCGTCTTGGGAAAAAAGGTTTTCTTCCTGGGGATCTGCATCGGCCTCCAGATTCTCTTTGAGCACAGCGAGGAGGGAAACGAGGACTGCCTCGGCTGGCTGAAAGGCCGGGTGGTCAAATTCGATGCCTCAAAGGTCAGGGTTCCGCAGATGGGATGGAACTTGGCGCGTTTTGAAGAAAACGCCATAACATATGGCGGACAGAGCGATTTCTTCTATTTCGTCAATTCCTATTATGCGCGGCCGGAGAACCGCTCCGACCTGTGGGGAACGGCGGATTACGGCGGCCCGTTTGCGGCGGCGGTCAAAAGGGATAATATATATGCCACGCAGTTTCACGTGGAAAAGAGCGGCGAGGCCGGGCTTCTGCTCTTGAAGGGCTTTCTTAGTCTGGCAAAGGCGGGTGGGGAATGCTGACGAAACGATTGATCGCCTGTTTCGATATTATAGGCGGCCGAGTAACAAAAGCGGTACGGTTCCAGGACAATATTGATGTCGCCCCCGCCGGGGAACTGGCCGCGGCCCTGTACGACGCCCAGATTGATGAACTGATTTTTTACGATATTATGGCCAGCGCCGAGAAGCGCGTCATCGACATTGAAACGGTGAAAAAAGTGGCGCGGCGCGTCTTTATCCCTTTTACCGTGGGCGGCGGAATAAAGGACCTGGGCGATATGTACGAGGTGCTCAAGGCGGGCGCGGAAAAGATAAGCATCGACTCAATGGCCGTCAGAAATCCCCAAATCATCGCGGACGCGGCTAAGGCCTTTGGCTCGCAGTGTGTAGTGTTGTCCACCCAGGTGAAGCGGACGGGGAAAATGCCCAGCGGATACGAGGTATACATAGACGGCGCGAGACTGGCCACCGGCCTGGACGCCATAGAATGGATAAAACGCGGCCAGGATCTCGGTGCGGGGGAAATATGCCTCAACAGCATCGACAACGACGGCACCCTCTCCGGTTATGACCTTGAATTGATGAAGCAGGCGGAAACGGCGGTATCAATACCGCTTATCGCTTCCGGCGGCGCCGGCTCGCCTTCGCACCTGGAAGCGCTGTTTACCTATACGGAAACGAATGCCGCCATTATCAGCAGCATGCTGTATTCGCCAAGACTGGAGAGGAATTTTACGATTCGCGGGCTAAAGGAGTACTTGGCGGAAAAGGGTATCCATATGCGGACGTAAAGAGAAAAAAGCGCGACGAATAAATTTTTCGGGATTAGGTTGACACCTGGAGCAACCCGTGCTATCATCAAAAAGATAAACAAAGGTGTTTGTCGACAACCGGCTGCCTGCCTGTTAACGACAGGCGCCTTTTTTTTGTCGGTAAAGGAGGATTAAATATGTCTTATACCATGAAGGTGTTGGAACAGACTATAAAGAAAAACCCGAACGAATTGGAGTTTCATCAGGCGGCAACCGAAATTTTAACCTCGCTTCAATCCTTTGTCGACATGAATCCGGAATATGAAAAAGCCGGGATTCTTGAGCGCTTGGTCGAACCTGAACGGGTGATCATGTTCAGAATCCCATGGATTGACGATTCCGGGAATGTCCGGGTCAATAAGGGATACAGGGTTCAATTCAACAGCGCCATCGGTCCTTATAAAGGGGGCCTGCGCTTTCATCCAAGCGTATCTTTAAGCATTATCAAATTCTTGGGATTCGAGCAGATTTTCAAGAATTCATTGACCGGATTGCCCATCGGCGGCGGCAAGGGCGGATCTGACTTTGATCCCAAGGGAAAGTCGGATCGCGAGGTCATGGCGTTCTGTCATAGCTTGATGACTGAATTATTTCGCCATATCGGCGTCAATACCGATGTGCCGGCCGGAGACGTCGGCGTCGGCGGACGCGAGGTCGGGTTCATGTATGGCCAGTATAAGCGGTTGTCAAACTGCGCCGAAGGCGTCCTGACAGGCAAGGGTCTGACATACGGCGGGTCTTTGGTCCGCACCGAGGCCACCGGGTATGGCCTGGTTTTCCTGGTGGATGAAATGCTTCGGCAGCACGGCGGCGATTCCCTGGGCGGCAAGACGGTCCTGGTCTCCGGCGCGGGCAATGTAGCCATTTACGCCACTCAGAAGGTGCAGCAGCTGGGCGGCAAGGTGGTCACCCTCTCCGATTCGGGCGGGTTCGTTTATGACGCCGAAGGCATTGACCTGAAAGTCGCAAGGGAAATCAAAGAAGTCAAGCGCGGCCGGATATCTGAATATGTAAATTATCGGCCGAACGCCGTCTATACCGAGGGCGCCGGCATCTGGAATGTCAAGTGCGATGTCGCCCTGCCTTGCGCGACCCAGAACGAGTTGGACAAGGACGACGCGGAAGCGCTTATCAGGAACGGATGCATCGCGGTTGGCGAAGGCGCGAACATGCCGGCCACGCTGGAAGCCACGGAGGCCTTTTTGCAAAATAAAATTTTGTTTGCGCCGGGCAAGGCCGCAAACGCGGGGGGCGTGGCCACGTCCGCGCTTGAAATGAGCCAAAACTCCATGAGGACGGCCTGGACATTTGACGAGGTGGAAAAAAAGCTCAAGGATATCATGGTGAACATTTACAACAACATAGCCGCCGCCGCCAAGGAGGCTGGCTGCGCGGACAATTTTGTGGTCGGCGCCAACGTTGCGGGCTTCAAAAAAGTAGCCGATGCCATGCTGCAGCAAGGAGCGGTATAAACAAGGAAAAGACCCGCCGCGGGGGGATAGCAAGATGAACGAGAAAATCGTGTTGGCCTATTCCGGCGGCCTTGACACCACGGTCATCATTCCGTGGCTCAAGGAAAACCGCAAAAATTGCGAGATCGTCGCCTGCTGCGTTGACGTGGGGCAGTGCTCCGACCCCGGCGCCATAGAAGAAAGGGCGATGAAAACAGGCGCGGACAAGGTCTATATCGTAAACGCCAGGGATGAGTTTGCAACTGATTTCATTTATCCCCTGCTCAAGGCAAACGCGGTTTACGAGGGCAAATACCTCTTGGGCACGGCGGCCGCGCGCCCGCTGATCGCGAAAAAGCTTGTGGATATCGCCGGCGCCGTCGCGGCGACGGCGATTTGCCACGGGGCGACAGGCAAGGGCAACGACCAGGTTCGTTTTGAGCTGACTATAAAAGCCTTCGCTCCGTGGCTGAAAATCATTGCTCCATGGCGTATCTGGGATATCCAATCCCGCGACGAGGAAATGGAATACCTGGAAAAGCGCGGGATAGAGCTTAACGTGAAAAAGACGGAAAGCTACAGCCGCGATGAGAATTTGTGGCATCTAAGCCATGAGGGATTGGAACTTGAGGATCCCTCGATCGAGCCGAATTACAGGGGCCTTTTAAGGTTATCCGTTCCGCCGGAGGACGCGCCGGATGTGCCGGAATATGTGGATATAGACTTTGAGAAGGGAATCCCTTTGAGAATAAACAAAAAACCCGCCTCGCCCGTTGAGTTGATCGAAGAGCTGAACATGATCGGCGGCAGAAACGGCATCGGCATAGCGGATATGGTCGAAAACAGGATTGTCGGCATGAAGTCCCGGGGCATATATGAAACGCCCGGCGGAAGCATTTTATATGCGGCGCATAATGAACTGGAGAACCTGTGCCTTGACGGCAGGACGGCTTCCTTTAAAGCCGTGGTCGGGCAGAAGCTGGGCGAGCTGGTCTATGCCGGCGAATGGTTTACGCCGCTAAGGGAGGCCTTATCGGCCTTTATAGATAAAACCCAGGAATCTGTTACAGGCTCTGTCCGGCTGAAACTGTATAAAGGGAATATCACCCCCGCGGGGAGAGTATCGCCCTATTCGCTGTACAACCGGGAAATATCCAGCTTTACGACCGGCGATCTCTACAACCACAAGGACGCGGAAGGCTTTATCAGCTTGATGGGGCTGCCGATGACGGTTCGCGCGTGGATGAAAAAGAATCACGAAAAGGAGCCTGAATGAGATTATGGGGCGGACGCTTTTCCGGGGAGACGGATGGACAGGCCGATTCGTTTCATTCTTCTGTTTCCTTCGATCAAAGGCTGTATAAACAGGATATCCGCGGCAGCATAGCCCACGCCCTGATGCTGGGCAGGCAGGGAATCATTGCGCCGGCCGAGGCCGAGGCCATTGCCCAAGCCCTCAAGGCGATTATGGCGGATATTGATAGCGGCGCCCTCGCTGTTGACCGGACTTCCGAGGACATCCATTCCTTTGTCGAGTCGGAGCTTATCTCCCGCATCGGGGACGCGGGCGGGAGACTGCATACCGGCAGAAGCCGCAACGACCAGGTCGCTTTGGATATGCGGATGTATGTGAAGGAGGAAATCGACGCGACCAGGACGCTCCTTGTCAACCTCATGGAAGTTCTCCTGGCGGCGGCCAAAAAGCATGCCGGCGATATAATGCCCGGATTCACCCATATGCAAAAAGCGCAGCCCGTCACCCTGGGCCATCACCTTTTAGCGTATTTTCAAATGTTTCAGCGCGATTATAAAAGGCTTTGCGGCTGTTATGAAAGAACCGATGAAATGCCGCTTGGTTCCGGCGCGCTGGCTTCGACCACTTATCCGATTGACAGAGAGTTTGTCAGGGAAAAACTGGGGTTTAAAAATATCACCCTAAACAGCCTCGACGCCGTATCCGACAGGGATTTCTGCATTGAGTTCATTTCGTGCCTTTCCATTATTATGATGCACTTGAGCCGTTTTTGCGAGGAAATCATACTTTGGTCAACGGATTCATTCGGGTTTGCGGAGATTTCAGACGCCTTCGCAACGGGCTCTTCCATTATGCCGCAAAAAAAGAACCCGGACATGGCCGAGCTGATCCGGGGCAAGACGGGCCGCGTTTACGGAAGCCTTATGGGACTTTTGACCATGATGAAAGGCTTGCCGCTGGCCTACAACAAAGATATGCAGGAGGACAAGGAAGCGGTTTTCGACGCCGCGGACACGGCGAAATCATGTTTAGCCGTGTTTTGCGGCATGCTTGAAAGCATGTCGTTCAATACCGAAAACATGTATCAAAGCGCCCTTGAAGGCTATGCCAACGCGACCGACGCCGCGGATTGGCTGGTAAAAAAAGGTCTCGCCTTCCGCGAGGCTCACGAAATTACAGGCCGGCTCGTACTTTACGCCTTGGAAAAGAAAACGGCGCTTAACGAACTGACGCTTGGGGAATTTAAGAAGATATCGGATGTTTTCGACCGGGCGATTTATGAGGCGATTTCCGTTGAAGCCTGTGTCGGCGCGCGAAACGTGCCGGGCGGCCCGGCCCGGGGCGCGCTCTTGAAAGCAATCGAATCGGCCGAGATGTTTTTAATAAATGCCGCAAAGAAGCAGGATTAGAGCATCGAAATGCTCAAAAAAATTTATCGCTGCTATGTGGAAAAAAGGCCTGGTTACGATATAGCCGCAAAAGCTTTGGGGGCCGAACTATCGGAAGTTTTAAACCTGCCGCACATAACGGTGCGGCTCTTCCGCCGCTACGATCTGCAAAACCTGCCCCAAGACAAATGGCCGGAGATTATAAACACCGTACTGAGCGAGCCCATGAGCGACTTTTACTATGAGGAAGCTCTACCGCCGCTGGCGGACGGCGTCAATCTGTTATGCGTGGAATATCTTCCCGGCCAGTTTGATATCCGTGCGGATTCATGCGAACAGTGCGTCCAGATGCTTTTGGGCGGGCGGCGCCCCGTTGTGCGTACAGCGGTGGTTTACGCCATCGGAGGGATAGAGGCGGCCGTTTTCAGCCGGGTTAAAGCATATCTCGTAAACCCGCTGGAATGCCGCGAGGCCTCGCCGGATATCCCTGACGGCTTATTCAGAAAAGATGCGCCTCCTCCCGAAGATGTGCCGGAAATGAAGGGATTCACCGAGATGGACTCCATGGCGCTTACGGCGTTGAGAGCCGATCTCGGCTTGGCGATGACCCTGGCCGACCTTATTATGATTAAAGAATATTTTAAGGAGGAATGCCGCGATCCCACCTTGGCCGAACTACGTGTTTTTGACGCATACTGGTCGGATCATTGCAGGCACACCACTTTCGGCACGGTCATCAATTCGGCCGATATTATGGACGGTCGCGTCAAAAAAGCATACGACCTTTTTTTATCGGTAAATGGCGATGGGCCTGTAACTCTGATGAATATAGCCACCGCCGCCATGCGGCATTTCCGAGGGCGCGGCGAACTGCCCATGCTTGACGTCTCCGACGAAAACAATGCTTCTACCGTGCGCGTTGATGCGCGGTTCGAGCATGGACGGGAGGAGTGGCTCCTTTTTTTTAAAAATGAAACGCATAACCATCCAACGGAAATCGAGCCCTACGGCGGCGCGTCGACCTGTATAGGCGGCGCGATCCGCGATCCGCTCTCCGGACGGGCGTATGTATATCAAGCCATGCGCATCACCGGCGCGGGGGACCCCCGCCGGGCGATTGAGGAGACATTGCCAGGCAAGCTCCCGCAGCGAAGGCTGACCACGGCCGCCGCCCAAGGGTTCAGCGCATATGGCAATCAGATAGGGGTCGCCACCGGTTATGTAAAGGAGCTGTATCATGAGGGGTATGTCGCCAAACGCTTGGAGGCGGGCGCCGTGGTCGGCGCGGCGCCGCGTTCCTCTGTGCGGCGGGAGGGCCCGGCGCCGGGCGACATCGTGGTACTCTTGGGCGGTCGAACCGGTCGTGACGGCATAGGCGGCGCTGCCGGTTCGTCTAAAACGCATGACGCGGGCACGGTGGCCGATAGCGCCGCCGAGGTGCAAAAGGGCAACGCACCGGAGGAACGCAAGCTTCAGCGGTTGTTCCGCAATCCGAAAGCCAGCCTCTTGATTAAGCGGTGCAACGATTTTGGAGCCGGAGGGGCGGCGGTCGCCATAGGTGAATTGGCGGAAGGCGTGGAGATTAATTTGGACGCCATGCCCGCGAAATACGAAGGGCTGAACGGCACGGAACTTGCGATTTCCGAATCGCAGGAACGCCTGGCCGCGGTGTTGGCCGAGCGCGATCTGCCGGCTTTGAAGCGGTATGCTCAGTCTGAAAACATAGAAGCCTCCGTAGTCGCCAGGATCACCGGGAATAAGCGCCTTGCCATGGTGTGGCGGGGGAAAAAAATTGTCGATATTGGCAGGGATTTTCTTAAAACAAGCGGCGCGGTGCGGCAGGCCGCCGTTTATGTGCCGGCCTTTTGCGGCCCCGAGCGATTGCCGCCCGAACGATTGCCGGAAGAAGCGCCGCTTCCGCAAAAACTTTTAAAAATTGCCGGCGAGTTGAATTTTTGCTCGCAAAAAGGGCTTGTGGAACGCTTTGACAATTCCATCGGCGCGGGAAGCGTTTTCATGCCCTTTGGGGGCAAATACGCCTTGACGGAAACGCAGGTCATGGCGGCGCTCTTGCCCGGTCCGGGCGCGCGCACCGCCTCGGTTATGGCTTACGGTTTTGACCCGTATTCAACGGAAGCGGACCCTTTTGCCGGTTCGGCCGGCGCGGTGGTAACATCGGTCGCCAAGCTCGTTGCTTCAGGCGTGGCGCTTGATAAGATTCATCTTTCACTCCAGGAATACTTTCCGCGCTTAAACGATGACCCCTCGCGCTGGGGGCGGCCTTTTTCCGCGCTCTTGGGAGCGTTTTCAGCGCAAATGGGTTTGAAAACAGCCGCGATAGGCGGCAAGGATTCCATGTCCGGCAGCTTTGGGGAGCTTGACGTGCCGCCGACGCTCATATCGTTCGCGGTTGGCGTAAATGACGCCTCAGGCTTGATAAGCCCGGAATTTAAGGGCGCGGGGCATCCCGTCTATTTATTGGAAACGCCCATGGGTTCCGATGGATTGCCGGATTACGCGGCGCTTTTGACCGCCTGGGAGAAATATGCGGAGCTGAACCGTTCCGGAAAAGTTCTGTCCGCCTGGGCCTGCGAGACGGGCGGAGTTTATGGCGGCATTATGAAGATGTCGTTCGGCAATATGATCGGATTCTCGGGCGGTGCGGATGACGAGTTCTTCAACCGGCTTTGGGGTTCGATCATATTTGAATCCGGCGAAGAAGTGGAAGGCTATCGGCTGCTGGGGCATACCAGGGCCGCGCCCCTCCTTTCGTTCGGAGATGCCTCCGTAGAGCTTTCAGAACTGTGCGCGGTATGGGAAGGCGCCCTTGAAAGCGTGTTCCCCGTGAGGGCGGAACAATATGGCAAAGTACCGTTAATAAAAGACGAAAGACGGCCCGAGCCGCGCCTTGGTGCTTCTTTTGCCCGGCCTAAAGCGGTCATCCCCGTTTTCCCCGGAACCAATTGCGAATATGACACCGCCGCCGCCATCGAACGGGCGGGCGGCCTATGTGAGGTCGTGCTTGTTCGCAACTTGACGCCGGAAATGCTGGCGGCCTCCGTTATTGAGCTGGAAAAAGCGCTATCCTCCTCGCAAATGATCGTTTTCCCGGGCGGCTTTTCAGGCGGCGACGAACCGGATGGTTCCGGCAAATTCATCGCATCGTTATTCCGCAATGAACGCCTTGCCAATGCGGTCCACGAGCTGACGCAACACAAAAATGGCTTGGTATTGGGCATCTGTAACGGATTTCAGGCCTTAATCAAGCTGGGCCTCTTGCCATATGGCCGTATCGCCGCAATGACGGCCAACTGTCCTACATTGACATTCAACCGCATCGGCCGGCATCAATCGCGTTATGTTGCCACGCGCATCGCATCGGTCAACTCGCCGTGGCTTTCCAAGTGCTCTCCCGGGGAATTATATGTTCAGCCGGTTTCCCACGGCGAGGGGCGGTTCGCCGCGTCCGCGGAAATGCTGGAAACATTGAAGACAAGCGGACAAATCATTTTTCAGTATGTGGATCATATGGGCTTGCCAGTTATGGATATAGCGCATAATCCCAACGGCTCTGATTGGGCGGTGGAGGGCATATGCAGCCCGGAAGGCCGCGTGCTTGGTAAAATGGGACATACAGAGCGATTTGGCGGTCATGTGGCAAAGAACATACCGGGAAATAAGTTCCTTCCCCTCTTTGAGGGCGGCGTGTATTATTTCAAGTGAGGAAGAGAGCGCCCTCTTATTGGCACTGGCCAATATGTCATTTGAATATGTTTTCGTTGCTGAAAAAACCTCAGAAACCTTCCAGCAACCGCCAAGCCATCCAGATGGAAAAAACCAAACCCAGCCAGGCGGCCAGATTTTTTTGCCTAGGGTCCTCTGCCGGGCCGGTCGGGTCGTAATTCCATTCAGAGTAAGGCTGACGGTTCAACTCTCCTAAAAGTGGTCGCATGACCCGGGTCAAGCGCTCAAACCTCAACCAGCCCAGGCAAAACCAGAAAACCAGGCAGAGGGC
>Ga0099364_10005614_pt1 | contig 18551 bp, 11 predicted proteins | sample TergutTh196P3_FD_73070 | JGI IMG/M metagenome (GOLD analysis project Ga0099364, IMG submission 73070) | Microcerotermes parvus P3 segment gut microbial communities from Pointe-Noire, Republic of the Congo - Th196 P3 | ecosystem: Host-associated > Arthropoda: Insects > Digestive system > Gut ...
ATGGTGCTGTATCCGAGGTGGTGACTGACATTCTGGCAGATTATGCCTAGAGGATGTCAGCCTCCAAACGCAATGCCGGAGCAGACTGCCGGCTGCAAAGGCCGGTCCGGCAAGCAGAATCGCTGTTTTCACGAACCATTTAATCATCGTGGACTCAACCTTTGTCTCAACTCTTGCAAGACCGGCCCTTGTTGCAAGGTGTAGCAAAATCACCGCAATACAGGCACTGGCCTCTCCAGTACGCCTGCTTTCTTTCCCCTGTCATTTATCTTTCGACTGTAGGGCACTGCAGTGCAGGCTGCAGGAATCCTGCAGACAGTGACCATCCATAAACCTGATTAAGCATCCAGTCTTTTCTATCGGAGCGAATACTGCTTCCGATTGAGTGTTTATGAAGGATTTATGCAGGCAAAAAATTTCTCAAACTCATAGATTTCCCTGTTTTTTTTGATTTGTCCAGGTTTTTTGAAAACCAGGCAATTTCGGGGATGTTCGGCAGCTTTATTTTTGTATTTAATGAGAAGACAAATTCTTTTACCAGCATTGGTATCAGGAGTTTTTGGGTTTTTCTTCGCTGTTGAATCGTGTTTTCGTGAAGTGCCTGCGCGATAAAACACCGGCGTTTTTTTGGAGAAAAGAAATGTCAGCGGATATGCCGGACTGCAACATAAATTCCGACATCAGCAATCAGGTTGATGATGTAGCCCAGACATGGTTTGTGAATCCAGGCAAACAAGCAGGCAATAAGGAAGCTGTGTATCTGGAAGGCGCGCTTGCTGACGTGACAAAGATACAGGAGCAGTCCAGGCATGAGCCAGTTGTTCCAGTCAAGGTTCGGCAGCATATGCAGCGGATGGAACTGCGATTGCCCAGGTTTGCGCATGCCGTTGCGAAAGAAAGAGCAAAGAGTCTTGACATGTCACTGGCGCGGTGGGCGGAAGCACTGATTTTGTCCCATCTTGTAAAAATACCGGTCATGACAGATGAAGAGCTGAAAGTGCTGAGGTATCTCACAACGGAACTGTCAAACATTCGCAGGGTTTTCAGTCAGGCTTTTCGGTTTCACAGTGTGGAATTGACACAGGCACTCAGGCTGTTGCAGGAGTCACCTGCGGCAGTTCAAATTCCCGAACTGGCAGAGATTGAGGAAATGGTGGAACTGTTAAAAGTCAGTCTTGCTTTGATATTGGAAGCACAGGAAGCAGTTCACACACTAATTCGGGTAAGCAATGCGCGTTGGGAGCATCTGTGAGAATTCTTCGGTTTGATCCGTTGACACAGTCAGCAAATTGTTACAAGCCTGAGAATGCCAGTGCCGGAGCATAAATGGGTCATGCCCTGACTGTCAAAGGAGAGATTTTGAAAGGACCGGGTTGAAAAATGTTTTTTGAAATCAGGCTGGAGCCTCAGTAAACAAAAGATGTCAATGAAGTATAGAGGTAAAAAATGGTAGTGCAGAACAAGCTGGCAGGTCAGGCATTTGGATTCGCCAGAGAAACAGAAGGCACTGTTGCAGTGGCAGAAGTAAATGGTGAAGTGCGCTTGCTTTTGGAAGGCGGAGCTGTTTTTGCAGGTGAAACCAACCAGACAGGAGCAGAATCTTTCGCTTACATTGATTTTACAGGCAAGGGCATTGCAAATCCCGGGGCAACTCAAAGCCTCACACCTGATGGACACATTACGGGCAGAGAGCTTTCTCCTGCCAAAAAAAAGACTCCATCAAAGACGATTCTCAAAAAAAGTCCGGTTATCGAAAATGTCGAACAGCCAGTGGCTGATAAAGATGGCAAACCGGCGATTTCCAGTGCTGATGAGCCAGATGAAGAAGAAGAGGGGGCGAGCTTCGTTGTTGTCGAACAGCTTGCTGCACGGGGTGAAGTAACCGCCGGATTTTTGACGGAACCTCCAGAGCGTATCGGAGCAAACCCGATTTTGGATGACGGCCTCAAAGAAACTTTCCCGGAAAATAAAGTCAGCGTTGAAGAAGCGTTTTGGCCTCTGGTCAGGATCGAGCCGGTTTTGCCCGATATGCCTGCAAATCCGGCTGACCCGGCTTCACAAAACAGAGCATTTCACACCATTGATGCAAGCGGCCTAAAGCTTGAAATTGATGAATCCTGGTTCCCGGGCGGCAGCAGTTTTACCGCAGGCGATCCTCCGGTATATGAAGCACAGTTTTTGGTTACCAGTAACGACGGGCTTGACTTCATTGTCATAAACGGCGTTCTGTTTCATATCAGTGCCGATGGCACTCTCACAGCAACAGAAGAAGTTGATGGTTCTTATGGCACCCTTACAGCTTCAATAACCGCTTCAGCAGAGGGTACCCACATCCTGCATGTTTTTTATATGCAGAAGACAGCTGTGCCACATGCTGATGGTGAAGCCAAAAACGTCACAGTCAGTGCAGAATCGTTTGCGATCACAGTTCATTCCGAAAGTGGCGAAGTTTCAGCCTCAAGCCTTGTCATCAATATCATTGATGACATTCCGGTGCTGGCTTTGATGTCAGATGCCGACTCAGTTACAGAAGGAAGTGTGTTAAGTGGCACCTGGGAAGTAAAAATGGGTGCTGATGCAGAAGGCTCCAGCATCCGGGTTGAGTACAAAAACCGGCAGTACGATATTGGTGAGGTCATAGAGGTCGATGGCGGAGGTTCATTCACTGTCAGCCCGGATGGGACCTGGAAATTTACTGCGCGACAAAATGATGTCTACAGAAATAGAGATCAGCTGGCGGGTTTTTCGGTAGTTGCCGAAGACGGCGACAAAGACATCGTACGGAAAAGCATTTCGTTTACAGTTAAAGACGATTTTTCTGACATTGTCACAGTGAAGCTGGGTGGGACAGCAGAGATTGAAGAAGATGGCCGTAATGGCAGGCATGTTGTCACCTATACGGCAGCACTTGTTGATGACAGAGGGAATCCTGTAACAGCAAAGCTTGATGTGCAGGTTGACATCCGGCTGGATGACGGCTCTTCTATTGCTCTCACCATTGCCAAAGGCAGCTCTTTTGCGCAAAGTGAACCTGTTTATTACAGCAGGCCCAATGTTTACAAGGATGACTGCAGCCTGTCCGCCAAAATTACAGGTGTATCCCAGGACAGTCCTGATTTGCCTGGCGCTTTCGAAAACCTTCACTTTGATGGCACACCTGTACTGACACGGGTTATTGATACCGTTGATGTGACATATGCAAACGTTTTTATCCAGGCAGAAGGAGAGGATGTCGTTGTGCGTGTTGTACTGGACAGTCCGCCGGATGCAGGCAGGACAGCAACAGTTACGGTCCTGGTGAATGGGGTTGAATACACACTGAACTTTACTGATGCCGACATTACGCAGTCGGTCGTACTTGAAGGTGCGTTACGCCAAAGCGCCATAACAGACAAGGTGAGTGTTTCAGCAGAAATCCTTTCCTTTGATGCAGCTGATACAGGCAATTATGAGGCTGCGCAGCTGGGCGACAATGCAAAGGCAGCAGAAGATTTTTATGTTGCACCCCGAATAGTGACAGTTGGCCTGAGTGCATCTGACATCTTTGAGAATGCAGCTGATACCAGCTACGTGTTTACAGCGACACTGTCAGAAGCAGCGCCTGCTGGCGGAGTTGCCGTCATAACATCGCTGGGCAGCATCCATATTGCTGAAGGCAAGATGCAGGGCGAACTCGTTATTTCTTCAGGGCAGACAGACGATGTCTGGCGTGATGCAACATCTTTGGCTGCTACGGTGTTATCGGTTGAGAGTGAGTTTCTGAATGGGACCGGGGCAGGCGAGGAGGCAACCGCCTTTGTGAGAGACACCATTGATGTGACATACGCCAGTGTTTTTATCCATGCTGATGGTGAGGATGTCGTTGTACGCGTTTTACTGGACAGTCCGCCGGATGCAGGCAGACAAGTGAGCGTTACTGTCCTGGTCAATGAGATTGAGCACACTCTGAACTTTACTGATGCTGATATCGCGCAGGCAGTTGTGCTTGAAGGTGCGCTGCTTTCCAGTTCAACTGCTGACAGTGTCCAGGTCACAGCAGAAATCACTTCCTTTGATGCAGATGGTGCAGGCAATTATGAGGCAGCGCAGCCGGGTGACGATTCAAAGGCAGCAGAAGTCTTTTACGTTGCACCCCGGGCAGTAACAGTTGAGCTGAGTGCATCAGATGTTTTTGAGAATGCCCTTGACACCAGCTACGTGTTTACAGCGACACTGTCCGAAGCAGCTCCTGCAGGGGGTGCGACCGTCATAACGTCGCTGGGCAGCATCTATATTGCTGAAGGAAAGGAGCAAGGAGAACTCGTTATTTCTTCGGGACAGACAGAAGACGTCTGGCTTGATGCAACGTCTTTGACTGCTGTGGTGTTATCGGTTGAGAGTGCGTTTTTAAATGTGGCTGGTGCAGGCAACGAGGCAACCGCCTTTGTGAGAGACACCATTGATGTGACCTATGCCAGTGTTTTTATCCAGGCTGAAGGAGAGAATGTCGTTGTACGCGTTGTACTGGACAGCCCGCCGGATGCGGGCAGGACAACAGCAGTTACTGTCCTGATCAATGAGATCGAGCACACACTGAACTTTACGGATGCTGACGTTACGCAGTCAGTGGTACTTGAAGATGCGTTACGGCAAAGCGCGATATCAGACAGGGTGAGTGTTACAGCAGAAATCATTTCCTTTGATGCTGATGGTGCAGGCAATTTTGAGGCCGCGCAGCTGGGCAACAATGCAAAGGCAGCAGAAGTTTTTGATGTTGCACCCCGGATGGTGGCAGTTGGCCTGAGTGCGTCTGACATCTTTGAGAATGCAGTTGATGCCAGCTACGTGTTTACAGCGACACTGTCCGAAGCAGCACCTGTCGGTGGTGTGACCGTAATAACATCGCTGGGCAGCATCCATATTGCTGAAGGTGATGCACAAGGCAAACTTGTTATTTCTTCTGGCCAGACAGAAGACGTCTGGCTTGATGCAACGTCTTTGACGGCTACGGTTTTATCGGTTGAGAGTGCGTTTCTGAATGTTGTCGGAGCAGGAGGGGAGGCAACCGCCTTTGTGAGAGACACCATTGATGTGACATACGCCAATCTTTTTATCCATGCAGATGGTGAAGATGTCGTTGTACGTGTTTTGCTGGACAATCCGCCGGATGCGACAAGAGAGGCGAGAGTCACTGTCCTGGTGAATGGAACTGAATACACCCTGAACTTTACGGATGCTGATGTCGCACAAAAAGTGGTACTTGAAGGTGCGTTACGGCAAAGCGCGATAGCAGACAGGGTAAGTGTTGCAGCAGAAATCATTTCCTTTGATGCTGATGGTGCAGGCAATTATGAGGCAGCCCGGCTGGGTCCGTATGCAAAAACAGGGGAAGATTTTTACGTTGCTCCACGGGCAGTGACAGTTGGCCTGAGTGCGTCAGATGTTTTTGAGGATGCCCTTGACTCCAGTTACGAGTTTACAGCGACCCTGTCCGAAGCTGCTCCTGCAGGTGGAGTGACAGTAATGACGTCGCTGGGAAGCATTTATATCGCTGAAGGGGACACAGAAGGCAAACTCGCTATTCCTTCAGGCCAGACAGAAGACGTCTGGCTTGATGCAACGTTTTTAACTGCTAAGGTTTTATCGGTTGAGAGTGCTTTTCTGAATGTAACTGGACCAGGCGAAGAGACAACAGCCTTCGTGAGAGATACCATTGATGTGACAACCGCTTCGGTTTTTATTTCCCAGGGCGAGAGTCCAGGTGATCTGGTAGTGACAGTCAGACTGAGCGCACCGGCAGACCCCGCCATTCCTGGCGAGAAGGCTGCTGTCAGCGTAATGATCGGCAAGGAATCGTTCATCCTTGAATTTGCCGGATCTGAAACCGAGAAAGAGCTGATCCTTCAGAACCATCTTCTGAATAATGCGGATTCTGAAGGCAATGTTGAAGTTGAGGCAGTCATTGCCGGCTTTACAGGCGGGAACTATGAGTCGCACGGAGGGACTGGAAGCAGGGCGATTGCAGAGTTCAAACTGCCTCCTGGGCCAGTTGCTGCTGATGACCATGCCATCATTGATGAAGATGGCCCAAAAACGATTACAGGCAATGTCCTTGCCAATGATGAAGGGGCGGATATTTCTGTTACTCCTGAGAGCACCGTATCTGATGTCAGAATCGACTACGGCTGGCTGAGTCTCAAAGCGGATGGAAGCTACACGTTTTTGCTGGACGAGACTGATGAGGATGTTGTCGCTTTGTTTGCAGGAACGGATGGCAGCGGCGGGATGCTTCAGACGTCATTTGACTATGCCATCGTGGATGGTCTGGGACGAAGCAGTGAGGCAACTCTTCTGATTGACATTATTGACAACAGGCAGATCATTGGAACGTCCGGTGATGACATTATTTCGGGAGGCCAGGGTCGTGACGTTATTGTCGGTGATCCGGGAGCTGAAGGCTTTTCCAGTTTTGTGCCTGACATGAATGTTGCTGTTGTGTTCGATGCGTCAGCGAGCATGCTGGGTAACGGTTTTGATGAAGCCCGGCTCGCTCTTGCCCAGCTGGTTCTGCAGTATTCGGCTTACGAAGGCAACGTGAACATGTCCATCACGGCATTTTCTACCGATATCAGTGCCAGCATCAGCAATTCCAGTCTGGACTCGCCAAATATCACTGCCGGTGAAATCCGGACTGACAGCTTTGCTACAGTGCGGGTCCACGGTGAGGCCGTCACTGTCGGAGTGCTCAGTGACGGCACCGTGATTTCTGACAGAAGCGACCTGGAGTTCAGACTCAATAATGGCGTCCTGCAGTATCGCACCAGAGAGACTTCGCTGCCTTCTGACTGGACTGCAAACTTTTTAAATGTTCCTTCCGAATGGTATGGCGGAGCCATGATAGAGGCTGTCCTGGGGCTGGAAGCTGATGATGAAACCAACTTTGAAGCCGGTCTGAACGCAGCCAGCTACTGGCTGCAGAACCAGAATGATGCGATCAATGTGGTGTACTTCATCTGTGACGGCATGCCGACAAACTACTATCGTGATACAGCGACGGCTCCGGTTACGATCAACAATGATCGCGCAGTGAGCATTCTTGACTACAACCGTATGGTTGCCGGGATGAAGTCAGCTGTAAGCATTTCAGGGAACTCCATTACCCTGACCTATGAAGGCAACAGAGTCGTTTCATCAGACAGCGAAATCCATCAGTTTCGGCTCAATCCCATTAACAGCCGTCTTGAATACAGCAGCACCCAGGGCTGGACAGCTGTGGCAGGCCATGTAGACTGGGTTCTTTCAGTTGCTGTTCCCGATCATAATGTGCCTGACCTTTACTGGGCTGGCGTACAGGTCTGGTATGACAGTGCCGGAAACCAGACAGGCATCCAGTATCCGGGGCAATCGATTGAAGGCACTTCACAGGATGCTTCCTGGTGGATTGATGAATCAGGGCGGTTTTTAAGGTGGGACGGCTCTGAATGGCACGAAGTGCGCGAGCAGGTTCTGCGACATGGCGCGGGTACTGCAACGACTGCTGTTGAACTGGAGCAGTCAAAGGCGGCATTTGACCGGCTTGTAGACGCTTTTACAGATGAACACGGTGCCACCCATGTTTATGTCTTTACCATTGGCATCAGTCTGACGCCGGAAAACATGGGTTTTCTGGACGGGCTGGACAATACGGGAGGCGCTTTTGCCATTTCTCATGCGCGTGAGCTGTTTGATGCCTTGCGTGAATCCCAGGTTGATTTCTATCACGCTCTTGCCGGCAATGACATCATTCATGGCGGACCAGGTGAAGATATCATCTTTGGCGATGCGATTAATGCAGACCATCTGCTGCCGGAAATAACGGAAGGCACCTGGGCAGCTGGCCTGCATGCTGGAGACGGCCTGAAGATTCTGGCTGCCTGGCTGGATGCAGACAATGCACCCGGTTTTACTGGAAGTGGTGAAGGCGTGCGTCTGTATCTCGCGCATCTTGCAGGCAGCGGAAATGAAGACGATTTTGCGGAGCTCCTCAGACTTGGCAGCAGTGAAACACACCGGGGGGGCAGTGATATTCTGGCAGGTGGCGAGGGCAATGACATTCTTTTTGGCCAGGCGGGCAATGACGTCATCTTCGGTGGCGAAGTGCATTATGCTGGTTTAAAGGGAGCAAGTGCCATCATGAAGCTTATTGACGGCGCGGGTGGCAGTGTCGAGGATGTTTCAGCCTTTTTAGCTGCCCGTCCGGAAACATTTCTGGAAATGCGCGCACATGGTTCTGAAGCTGACGGGGAGAACCTTCTCTGTGGAGGGCTGGGCAACGACATTCTCATCGGTGGCGGCATGAATGACATTCTCGTTGGCGGGGCAGGCGACAACATCCTCTTTGGTGGCAAAGGAAGTGACATTTTTGTCTACAGTGGCGCTTCACTGGAGGGCAAAGAAAGCGGTGACGTCATTCTGGACTTTAATGCCGGCTCCGTTGACGGGGATATTCTGGATATTCGCGATCTTTTGACTGATCTGGATCTGGACAATGATCTGAATGCGCTTTTTGATGGAGGGGGTTTGAGCCTTAAAGTCGAAAAGGGCGAAGGCGATACGGCAACAGTCGTGCTGGGCATTGACCATGCAGGTCATGCGGGCAGCATTGCTTCAATCCACATGTCTGGCGTATTGCTTGATGATACGCTGGGAAGTTTGGAAGAACAGTTGCTGATGCAGCTGGTGGATGGGAATCACATCCTGTTTTAGCTGTGCTGGTTTTTTTAGCCTGGGCTTTGTCTGGCACTCATTTGGCGAATTTTTTTGTACAAAATTGCCATTTTGTTACAACGAAGGAGAAGGAAGAAAAGGCTGTGAAACAGGCAAAAAAAACAGACAAGTCCGGCGAAATCCGGAATCTTTGTGAACTTCTTTTCCAGGGCATTGAAAAAAAGGCCTGTTTTTCGGTGCCAAAAGTTACAGATGAACCCTGATTGTCAAGTTTGTTTGTTGACAGCTCCTAACCGAATTTCCGGTCTGATCGCGTTCGCATTTTACGCCAGAACTGCGGGCTTGCCGGGGCCTGCCTGACAGTCTGGCCAAGGCTGTTAAATGCCCGCATGAGATTGAATAGTCCTTGCAGTCCGCCAGACTGGCTGCAGTCTCTGACTGCGCCCGCAAAAAAAAAGCCCTGTCGTATAAAAACAGAGCTTTTTTTTCGATTATGGGCAACGTTTTGTGGCGGACACTTTGCCCGCTCACAAAAGAACTGTCATCCTGACTCTTTAGAATCTGTAATTCATGCGCAGGCTGCCCGTTACACCCTCACGCTTTCCGACATAGCCCTGTATTCCCAGGTCAAGCGTCAGGGGCGTTGATGCAGATGGTGTAATCGTCAGACCAAGTTCAACAACGCCTGTACTGCCTTTTAAGTCCACTCTTCTCAAAGAGTCTCCGTTGACCGTAGCATTGGCTTTGCCATCAAACTCGTATTCATATGCCAGTCCGGCATATGGCCTCACAGTGTCCGTCGCTGTAAAACTGAAGCGTCCTCCCAGTCGTGTTCTGACGGAATCTGCACTGTCAAAGCGCAGGCTGTCGCCCTGATTTGACGTTACTGACTTGCTTCCCAGGTGCGTCCAGAAGAGTCTTCCGTACAGATCAAGATCGATCTGCTCATTCAGACTGAAAACATAGCCCAGACCGGCGTGCAGGCTGTAGTACATGGATGATGCACCGTAGCCATCGATGAGATCATGGCTGTTAAAGTCGTTTTTGAGGCGTCCGATACGCACACTGCCTTCAGCATAGAGGCTGTTTTTGAAGTCCATGCGTCCCAGGACACCGGCACCGATATTCCATGCATCACCATTGCCGCGAACGAAGGAATTGTAGGTGTCATAGTTTCCCTTGCCGTATTCAATGAAGCCGCCGAGCGTCATGCGGGCGTTTTCCATCTCGTGGCCATATGCAGCACCGGCAAGCAGGGAAAAAGAGTCAACATCTGCGTGTGAACCCGTCTTCTGTTTCATCGATCCGCCGCCAATGGCTGCAAAACCGCCTGTCCCGACTCTGCCTTCTTCTGAAGCACGCTTTGCCAGAAATACACCCTGGGAAGCAATCAGGTCTCCCTGGGTATTCAGCATGGACACACCTGCCAGTCTTCCCTGTGAGGCAGCTTCGGCTCCATCAGCGGGACCGCCTTCTATTGCTGTGGCAAATAATTTGGTAGGAGTAATTTCGCTATCTGTGGAAAGACTGAAGCGAATCTGCTGGAAGCCGCCCACTCTGTTGGCAATCTTTCCATTTATGTCAGGAGAAGCATTAAGATCGCTGGCGTCAATCAGAGTGATCGAATCGCCAATACTGAGAGCCGAAGTGCCGCCGTTGATGCCAACACCGATGGTACTGCCATAAATGTCAGCCGTGCCGCTGACGGTGAGCACGGGAGGGCTGCTCCCATCAAAAGTTGTCGGCAAATAGAAGTTCAGGTTTTGGAAGCGGCTCACGTGCGCTACGGACAAACCAGTGGAATAGAGGTTCAGTGTATTGCCGGTGAAGACATCGCCTAAGCCGGAGCTGTCGCCGCCTATGAGGCGAGTTGTTGCAATGGCCGGCGATCCGCTGATATTCACGGTATTGCCCGTGGCATTGCCGCTGATGCTATAGCCGCCGATGACATTTCCGTCCACCGTGCCACCGCTGATATTCACGGTATTGCCCGTGACGTTGCCGGTGTCGCTATAGCCGCCGTAGACATTTACGTCCACCGAGCCACCGCTGACATTCACGGTATTGCCCCTGGCATCGCCGGTGTCGCTATAGCCGCCGAGGACATTTTGGCCCACCGTGCCACCGCTGACATGCACGATATTGCCGGTGGCGTTGCCGGTGTCGCTATAGCCGCCGAGGACATCTTCGGCCACCGAGCCATCGCTGATATCCACGGTATTGCCCGTGGCGTTGCCGTCGAAGCCAAAGCCGCCGAAGACAACGCCCACCGAGCCACCGCTGACATTCACGGTATTGCCCGTGACGTTGCCGGTGTCGCTAGAGCCGCCGAGGACATCTCCGTCCACCGAGCCACCGCTGACATTCACGGTATTGCTCGTGACGCTGCCGTCGTAGCTATAGCCGCCGTAGACATTTACGTCCACCGAGCCACCGCTGACATTCACGGTATTGCCCCTGGCGTCTTCACCGGGATCATCTGTATAGCCGCCGTAGGCGTTCCCAGGCACTGAGCCGCCGCTGATGATGTTCAGCGTGCTTTCAACGGGGTCAAGAGTGGGGGCGTCGCCATCGTTGCTGTTGCCGTAGACCGAGCCAGCGGTCGTGCCGTCAATATCAACGGGTGGGTTGGCGGCAAAGGCCGCAGGCGAGGCAGCAAGGCCGAAGCCAAGACAGCATGCTGTGAAGCAATACACAGCATAGCGGGGCAAAAGGTTTTTCATGGAAGAATCTCCGCTGAAACAGGATTGAAAACGCCAAAACGGCCCCGCCTCAAGGAGAGACAGTGCCGTTTTGCAAATGACACTACCGTGCTGCGCCTTGCGGCGGGCGCAATACAGAACGGTGTTAAAGAGAGAGAGAAAGAAGCAGAAAGTGTGCTGTAACCGTGAGTTGCTGGCTCAATCAAATGATTTCGGGAAAAGATGTTTTTAGCCCTCATCGCCTTTTGCTCACATCGTCTGACACGCGTTGGCGACAGGAGATTAACAATCGGCACTAACTTTTGTCTTTGCAGGCGCACGAAGGCAGCCAGCAGTGCTGGTGCGCCCGTAAGTGCAGAAGGAGGACTCGCGCAAAAGGCGTGAGAGAGCATCACAGCTGCGCTAATGCGCTTTGTGGAAAAGCCAGTGAGGAAAAAATCAGTAGAGGGAGAATCCGGGTCTGTGTCTAATCTGTCTGCAGGGCGACAAACTGAATCACGCAATAATGGCGTGTGGCGTGTGGCGTGTGGCGTGTGGCGTGTGGCGTGTGGCGTGTGGCGTGTGGCGTGTGGCGTGTGGCGTGTGGCGTGTGGCGTGTGGCGTGTTCGCCTCTTCTACGATATCACGTTTTTCAGCAACCTTCAACATCACAACGCTCATAAAATTCAGGAACCGCTTTTCTTGAAAACAGGGTGCAGGCAAAATTTCTTCGTTAAACCACAACAGCCAGCATGAAAAAAACTCCAGGAAAAAATGTTTTCTTCTGCTCAAACATCACAAAACTTTACAAGTATATATCAAAATTGTGAAACTGCCAATAAATGCCCGGCACGATGTCAGGCACGACAGGGCTTGACTGCCTGAATCAAAACCTCTCCCCAACCGGATCTAACCGGGCTCCCTGCCAATTCGGGCACGCATTTTGCGCCAGAACCCCGGACTTGTCGAAATCTGCCTGACCATCTGGCCAGACATGTTGAATACCCACATACCATGGTCATTAAAGGCGAGAACCATCCGCAAATCGGGGCGCATATCCTCCGGTAAAATGGCCAGTGCCACATTATCCAGAACGAGCGGGACCAATTCAGGACTCTCATGGTATTTCAAAACCATGTGCGGACCATGTCTGCCGATAACGTAGGCCAGTCTCAGCTTCTTTGCGTCAACACCCATCGCAACCAGCGTCAGATATTTGCCAGTTGAATAGTCCTTGCAGTCAGCCAGATTGGCTGCAAGGGTCTCAACAGGCGTTGCCAGGGATTTTCTCACCCGGCCACGCCGGGCCGGAGTCCTGTTCCAGAAGGAGTTTACTGCTTCCAGCTTTTCGCGATCAGACAAACCCTCATTTTCCAGAACAAGCTCTCTCAGAGCTAAAAGACGCTCTTTTGCTCCTTTTCCATATCTGGTGGCAAGGCCACTTAAAAACTGGGCGGAAAATATGTGAGTCGACTCAGCCCTGCCAGTCAAGGGCATGAACGACAGTCCTGCAAGGACAATACCGGCCAGCAGACTTTTTGCAATGAAACTTCTCCAAAACACGCCGTACTCCTTTTACTTCAAACTCCTGCTGCGCAAATGCGCTGTTAATCCGCCATCCCGCGTATATTTTGATCGGGAGTCCAGGCTCTGACAATATGAAAAATGCTTTTGTGCGACCTGGTTTGTCGCATCGTTTTCTGGCAATGTCTGTTCCGTGGTTTTTTCCGGGAAACAGGGGCAACTCCACCTTGCTGAAGAGAAGTTGAACAGGATGCGTCCTGAGATTGTGAAGCTGCATGCTCTTGATGTAGCCTGTGTGGGAGACTTTTCGATTTTGCGCAGATGGAAGCAGTCTGTGCGCGGAATGTTCTGTGCTGGCAGAAGAGCTTACAGGCGTGCAAAAGTAAACAGACAGGGGTGGCGGCGTCAGCCAGAAGTACCCGCAGCCGAACAGCGTAACGATGGCTATGAGGTTTTTTTTAACGCACTCGCGCCCCGGCCTTTAAAGGACGGGGTCTCCTTGTGAGAGTTTGAGGATTTTAAATGGTGCTGACCTGCTGGATCCAGTTGCGGACTTTCAGGACATCCTGTACTCGTGCATCCCGGCTTTTTGCATCCAGAAAGATCATTGTTACCCGGCGCTCGTCAACAACAGCCTGCAGGACCAGGCAGTTCCCGGCGGCGTTAATAAAGCCGGTTTTCTGCAGTTCAATGTTCATGTGAGAGTTGCGCACCAAGCGATTGGTATTGGAATAGTGGACACGCCTGACTCCGTCGGTGACGGTATAGCCCGTATCAGTCGAAAACTGTCTCAGGATCGGGTGTTTTGCAGCAGCGTTGACGAGTTTGACCAGGTCACGTGCACTGGCCACGTTGTTTCTTGAAAGACCTGTTGTGTCTGCGTAGAAGGACTGTGTCATGCCGAGAGCGCGGGCCTTTGCGTTCATGGCAGTAACAAATGCAGTATGTCCGCCAGGATAGTTGCGGCCAAGTGCAACTGCGGCAGAGTTTTCTGAACTCATGAGTGCCAGATGAAGAAGATTGCCACGTGTGGTTATTGTCCCGACCCGCAGCCGTGAACTTGGCATATTTGCAACGTCTTCGCGGGTGATTCTGATGGTTTCACCCATATTCTGCCTGGCTTCGACAACTACAAGTGCGGTCATCAGTTTGGTGATGGAAGCTATTGGCAGTGAAATATCAGCGTTCTTCTGAAAGAGTACTTCAGAAGATACGTTGTCAAGGACAAAAGCCGCACTCGAACTGAGAGAGAGCGGGTCATCTACTTTGTCCAGGCCGACTGTCTGGGCAATAGACAGGATGGGCGCGCCGGATGGCGTACGCCGGACAGCCGGCTGGGCATTTTCCTGTTGCGCATCCATTTCAGGGAAGACGAGCGGGGCCAGGCTGGCAGTGCCACGCTCATAATTGACAAGAGGGTGACCCTGTTCCTGCGTAAGAAGATTGCGGGTACCTATAATTCTGCTGTCGATAACAGGCTCTCTTTCAGCACGGGCAGTTCGGGCGGGAGCGGTTTTTTTCGGTTTTTTCCTGCTAGCGGCAGCTGGTTTTTTTTTATTCTGGCTGGAGACGGCTTTTTTCTTTGGCGCAGCACTGCCCACAAGCGGATTTAGCGCAAGGACGGAAAAAACAGCGAAAAGCAATACCTTGAATGTGCGCATGGGCGATTTCCTCAGGACTCGATTAACGATTATACATTAAAGAAGTTTTAAAATGGCAGTTTTTGCTTCACCTGACAGGAAACCCAGGTCCCTGGGGCAGGTGAAACGGCCCTGTTTCCTGTGCAAACTGCCAATAAATTCGTCAGCTTTGATGGGTAGTGCAGGAACTGCCCGTATATTCTGCCGGAATTTTTCAACTTCAGAATGCGTCCGCATGCCAGCTTTTTATGCTGGAGCGTCAAAAAAGAAATACGGGTAAGATAGCACTTTTTCTGAATTGTCAATCGCGTGATAAAAGGCGTAAAAATGTGCTATTTCAGAAAATTCGGCCCTGGTGTGCAGAATATGGCGATTTTTTCTGTTTTTTGCTACAGTGCATATAATATTGACATAATTTGGGAAGCTGCCGGTTTGATGGAACCTTCATACAAAAACATTCTCGTCATTAAAATGAGTGCGCTGGGCGATATTATTCACGCACTGCCCACGCTGCACGCACTTCGCATGCTGTATCCTGACGCACGTATTTCCTGGCTGGTTGAACCGCAATTTGCTTCAGTACTGCCTGATGCGCCCTATATTGATGAAAAGATCATCTTTCACAAAAACACGCTGAAAAAACAGGGTTTTTTTCAAAAGCTCAGGCATCTTCGTGCGCTGGGCAAAAGCCTGAAAAATCGGCATTTTGACCTTGTAATTGATCTTCAGGGTCTGGCAAAAAGTTCTTTGATTGCGCTGCTTAGCGGGTGTAAAAACCGGATCGGTTATTGCGAGATGCGTGAGGGAAGTTCTTTTATAACGCGTCCCATCAGTGGATTGCATGCGAAAGGACACATAGTTGAGCGCTATCTTGATGTTGCAAGATATCTGGGAGCAACGGTTGAAAAGGGTGTTTTTCCCTTGCCAGCGGTTTTTGAGGATGCCAGTGTAGACGGGCTTCTGTCTGAAGGTTTTGTGCATGGACCTTATGCGGTCATTTTTCCGGGAGCGGGATGGCAGACGAAGGAATGGGATGTTGATCGCTACGCGCAGCTTGCCAGGCTGCTCATAGAAGAGGGCATTTATGTTGTTGTCAGCGGAGGCCCCCCTGATGCAGAAAAGGGCGAAAAAATAAAGAAACTCGTCAATTCGGAAAAGCTCCTGAATATTGTTGGCAGAACGGACGTACCGGATATTTTTGCTTTGGTCAGAGGAGCGTTATTTTGCGTTGGGGGCGATACAGGGCCCCTTCATATAGCTGCTGCAGTTGGCACACCGACGGTTTCCCTGTTTGGGCCTTCCAGCTGGGAAAGGGCGCACCCGTATGGCGATTTAAATACTGTTGTCAAAACAACGGCTCCATGCTCTCCGTGCTTTAAGAGAAAATGCCCGAAAACATTTATCTGCATGGACAGGATTACAATAGACGATGTATTTGAAGCCTGCAAAAAGCATCTATAGAGAAGGACGAGCGGAAAGCCCCAAGTGCTTCAGCCCTGGGGCAGCCTGTCGTTGACGGATTGCGTTATGTGTGCGGCTTCAGTCGGAATATACGGCATTCATGGCGTCAATAAAGCCAAAGAACGCCATATTTTCCATACGCATGGGATACAAGATGCCATTTAAATGATCATATTCGTGCTGGACAACACGCGCATGAAAACCGGTTGCTTCCGCGCACACCGGATTTCCGTCAACGTCAAGTCCTTCATAGCTGATCTTCGCCCATCGCGGGACAACACCGCGCATGCCCGGCACAGAAAGGCAGCCTTCCCAGCTTTCGTCGACTTCATTTCCAACAGGCTGGATAACAGGGTTGATCAAAACTGTTTTCGGAATTGGCGGTGCATCCGGATAACGCAGGTTCTGGTTGAATCCAAAAACCATCACACGAAGCGGAACACCAATTTGTGGTGCTGCAAGGCCCGCACCATCAGCGGCCTCCATGGTTTCAAACATGTCGGCAACCAGGGCTTTCAATTCCGGCGTACCAAATTCAGTTACCGGTTTTGCGCCAGTTAAAAGGCGCGGGTCCCCCATTTTAAGAATCGGCCAAATAGTCATAATTTACCCCGGTGTCAAATAAAAATCATTTAATTTGCTCAAAGCCCTTCGGGCCAGTGTTTGGAAATTGCCGCAAGAATTAATCCATGCACGGTGTCAAATGAGAACCCGTATGTTGTCTATGCCCAGGCCCGTATGTTTCTGCATGACTTCAGGTGAAAATCCATCGACAAGCATTGAATGCGCAACCTGCAAAGTCTTTTCCTTCATGCCTGTTTCGAAGCCTTTTTCAAAGCCTATTTCCCGGCCTTCTCCCCAGCCCACTTCTACGGCTGTGCGCACATAGATTTCCCATACCACTTCGTCCATTGGAATACCCTGCATATTCCACACCTCCCTCACTTTAGCATCAATTTTTTTGTCCCCAATTTGCAGTATACGGTAAACAAACCGCTGAAGGCTTCGCGCTCTTTTTGTGTCACAACCACGTTCTGCCAGCAAATCAGGAAGTTCCTGCCAGGTGCGACAGGAGCAAGTTGAGGGTGTACCTAACTGAGGGCAAGGATGCTTTCTCTGGCGAGGCCCGTATGTTTCTGAATGGCTTCAGTTGAAAATCCGTCATCAAGCATTGAACGCGCAACCTGCAATGCCTTTTCCTCCTGACCTTCTTCCCGGCCTATTTTCTTGCCTCTTTCCATGCCTCTTTCCATGCCTTCTTCTAAGGCATCGCGTACATAGATTTCCTTTACGGCTTCGTCAATCGGAATAAGCTGCATATTCCACACCTCCCTCACTTTTGCATCAATTTCGCTGTTCTTAATTTGCAGTATGCGGTAAACAAACCTCTGAAGACTTCGCGCCTTTTTATTGTCATAACCACGTTCTGCCAGCAAATCAAGAAGTTCCAGTGAATACTGGCCGCGCTTTTGGGGGCTGCCGCCAGCATCAAGCATTCTTTTAGCCGCAAGGATCACCACCGCAAAAATGCGCGGGTCGTTTTCCAGTTCCTTTACGTCTACGCTTTGTACATGATAAAAATTAAAATCAAATTGCACCCTGGTGCCGTAGCACGTGTTCAAGTATGTCGATACAGGACTGATATTGCCTGTAAATATGGCCAACGATGTTACCGGAATCCGGTATTGGTCGCTCATACGATAATGACCCTGAAACATTCGCCAGGGAAAGTCTCTGTCGTGAGCGTGCTGTTGCTCTATGTGAAGTGCCAGTCTCTGGTCAGGCCCCGTTGTCATAGGGATGGATATGGCCAGATCAACCGTTCTCATTCCTTTGTCCGAGTCACCTCCAATAGCCGACAGTTCAGGCGGGAGCAAAAAAGGGGCTTTACCGTAGTCCCTGTCAGCCGCTATATCCGGCATAAAGAATGAAATCGCATCGTCAAGATTTTCGGAAAGAACATTGCGCCAGCTTTTGTCAATCCATTTACTGCTCATAATCGTACATCCGTTAACTACAAATAAAACATTATATCAGGCAGTTTCCGTCCTGTCTTTTTGGCGCAAATTTCACGTTTTTGCGGCGATTACTTCTGATCACTGCCGTTTTCGTCGCTATTATGGACAGATAATTAATTCCGGATTAATTTTTTACGTTAATTTTCAAAGACCTGGTTTGAGGCGCTATGAGCAGCATGCAAATGGTTTTTAAGCGAAATTAACGAATGGTCTCTTAAGTGTTTGGCAAATTGAGCTCTGCAATAAATGCACTGAACTCTTTCATTACTTCCGGATGCTTAAGACCCATCACAACTTTGGCCATCAGATAACCGATTTTTGAACCGCAGTCATAACGACGGCCATGATAACGATAGGCCAGCACTCTTTCATGCTTTAGCAGCGCAGCAATACCATCTGTCAGCTGTATTTCGCCGCCCGAACCTTTTTCCAGGCCTGCCAGATGCCTGAATATGGAGCCATTTAAAATATACCGTCCAACAACAGCCATGTTGGAAGGGGCATTCTCAGGAAGAGGCTTTTCGACAATGCCGCTGACAAAC
>Ga0099364_10005615_pt1 | contig 18550 bp, 11 predicted proteins | sample TergutTh196P3_FD_73070 | JGI IMG/M metagenome (GOLD analysis project Ga0099364, IMG submission 73070) | Microcerotermes parvus P3 segment gut microbial communities from Pointe-Noire, Republic of the Congo - Th196 P3 | ecosystem: Host-associated > Arthropoda: Insects > Digestive system > Gut ...
TGACAGACAAGAAAAGGCGTGATAAAATAAACGAACTGCTGAAAAAAGAGGAGGGTATCTCTATGGCGAATCAAGTATTAATGACAATCAGCCGTGACGAACGAGAGCGGGAACGATTAATGCAAGAAGAAAGAATCCTTCTAGACTACTACAGCGGCATAAACTACATGAAGAAGAAAGGTCTCGCAGAAGGCATTGAAATCGGCGAGCAAAGAGGTGAGAAGAGAGGGGAGAAGCGAGGCATTCAAATTGGTACTAAGAAGGGGAACAAAGAAGGGCGCAAAGAGGAACGCCGATATGTTCTGGGGTTGATAAAGCAGGGAATCTCCATAGAAGAAATAGAACAGCTCCTTTTAAGTAGTGGGTAGTGATTAGTGGGTAGTGGTTAGGGAAGAGAAGACAGACTACCCACTAATTAACCTCACACGGAGCCCACAGCGACACAGAGCCCACAGAGGAAGCCCCCTTCTCCGTGCGCTTCGTGCCTCCGCGCGCTCCGTGTGAACTCTTCTCTTTCCCCCTCTTCTCTACCCACTAACCCTAGGGGCGCAGAAGCCGGAAGCCGATGTTGTAGTTCCCACCGTACGGGTCACCGTAGACTCGGTACGAGGACCGCGCACCCGAAGCATCGTTGTCCCAACTGCTGCCGCGAAGCACGCGGTGAGCGCCAGTAGAAGGGCCCAACGGATCCGTCTTAGCATCTGCTGTGTAACCATCATGCCAGTCCCAGCACCATTCCCACACATTCCCGCTCATGTCGTATAATCCAAGTCCGTTAGGCGCTTTCTTCCCCACCTCATGCGTCATGAAATTGCTGTTACTGTCAAACCATGCCACATCATTAGCATTGTTGCTCCCGGAATACGTGTAATTCCCAGACGAACCGTCCCCGCCTCTTGCCGCATATTCCCACTGCGCCTCAGTCGGCAAACGATAGCCAGCTGATCCGGCTACAATCGTTACAGCATCCCATGCTGCATTAGTTTCCCAATTCGGTGCCGCTCCCCAATCATTTGGATTGGTACTGCCGTTTATACGGTATGCGGGTGTTAACCCCTCCGCTATGCTAAGTCGATTGCAAAATACAAGAATGTCATACCAGCTTACACTTTCCACAGGCCGTCTGTTCTGTACTTCCCCCGCCGCAGGACTGCCGCTAAAACTGCTTGGCGTTGCGCTAATCCCGTTGCTGTTTCCGGTCATCACCGCCTGCCACTGTTCTTGCGTTACCTGATATTTGCCCATGTAAAAGCCGCTCAGCGTTACTGTGGATACGGGAGTTGTGTCACTGAAACCGCCTGTCCCCAGACTCCTGCCAAGCTCAAAACTGCCGCCGGGGACGTAGACCATCTCAACATCAGCGCTGGGAATATTTTCCGTCCAATGCGCGTACAGGGTAATGTTTCCGGTAACGGTATACGAAGCGCCGGCGGCATAGTTTGTCCCCGTTCCGCCCGTATTGGTATTCCACCCGGTAAAGACATATCCGCTTCTCGACAGCCCTGTTCCCGTGGGAAGCGTTACAGTGCTTCCCGCGTTAACCGTCTGAGGAGCAGGCGGCATCCCGCTTCCGCCGTTAGCGTGAAAGGTTACGGTATAGGGTTCGTCTGTTAACCGATAAATCTCAATTTCTGTGATTTTGTAGTTGAAGGTTTGCTCATAACCTGTATTGATACGGAACCTGTCCTGGGTTTCCAGAAAACTTTCAGGAATTTCAGCTTCTACTTCATACCCAACAGGATTACCGGGAGAACCATTTACATTAACAGAATTAATCGTTGTATAGGGGGTCTCGGCAAATGCTATTTGTATACGGCCGTTGCCCAATGCTTGTCCGCGTACAATTACCTTGTATATGTAACGGTTTGTATCTATAAAGTTAACAAAATCATTGTAAATATTTATATCAATCGAATGCCAGTCTTCAGTTCGGCCGGTTATAAGGATTCCGGTGGCATCTACATCAAATTTAACATCATATTCTCCAGGCGTTCCGGCGGCTATCTGAATAGGAAAGGGTACATTGTGTTCAGTAGTAGTATCCCAATGAAGATTATCACTATTGCTTAGATAATCTCTTGTTAAACTCCAAAACAGGCCTTCTTCATAAATTGGATCAGGAATCGGATCAGGAATCGGGTCAGGAGGGTCTTCCGGAGTGTCATCTCCATTCTGAAAAATAATATTAGCATTACAGCCTAACCGCCAATCGGGATGCCAGTCTGTGGTTCTGCCTGTGATGGTAATGGTCTGAGCGGAAGTCCAGCCGGAGAAAGCTCCTGCGCCTGCGTATGTAACGCTTGCGGGGATGGTTAGGTTGGTAATGCTTCTGCAATTTGCAAAGGAATACTCGCCAATGGTTTCAAGCTCCAAAGGCAGGGTAATGGTGCGCATATTATAAAAATTGTCAAAGTTCCCCACCGATGATGAAGAACCGGGGGCGATAGACCGCGTCTCTATAGGCAGAATAAGAGTAACAACTTTTGGATAAGAGCCGGAGAAGAAATAGTTTGTGTTAAATGCAAGATCGCTGCCAAACACTGTGTTGGAACCTGTACCAGGCTGGCATAAAGTTAAATTAAGGTTTACATGTTTCCCCCGCCGGCCGATAACTTCAAAAACGCCGTTCCAATTAGCCGCCGATAATTCCATATCCAACCGCAGATTCAAAGGGTCTCTTATCGTCCAGCCTCGGCTGTGGCTGCTCAGAAAATAATCCACTTCTTCGGGGGTGGTTAAAGGGTTATATAAAAACCCCAACTTATCCTTTAAAATCGGATTTCCGCAGGTGTTAAAACTTACACCCAATAAACAAACAAGAATTATTAATAATATCGACTTAACCTTCATTATGTACCTCCTGTAAGGGTCTCTGCCGTTTTCCGACCGTTTTTCGGCCTCTTGTCAAAATATACCATAAATTGTATAATATATGCAACTGGAGGTTTTTATGAAGAAATTACTTGTTTTTTTAATTGTTTTTTTTACGGCGGTCATGGTATTTGCCCAACAGAGATTTGCGCTTGTAATTGGTAACGGCGCCTATAGACATATTACCCCTCTTAACAATCCGGTAAATGACGCTAACGACATGGAAGCTGAATTACGCCGTTTAGGTTTTACTGTAGATAAATTGACAAATGCGACACAGAACGATATGGAAAATGCCGTTATGCGGTTAAAAAGACGCCTTAGCGCCGATCAAGATTCTTATGGCTTTTTATTTTACGCAGGTCATGGAGTGCAGTCGAACGGTGAAAATTTCCTGATACCTGTAGATGTAAATATCCCAAGTGAAAATTATTTGCGAAACAGGGCTGTTTCTGTGCAGGTAATGCTTGACGAATTAAATGACGCAGGAAATATCTTTAATGTAGTAGTTTTAGATGCTTGCCGCGATAACCCCTTTAGATGGGATCGCGTCCGCGGCGGTCTCGGCGGCGGCGGGACAAGAGGACTTTCCGTTGTAGGCCAGCAACCGGCAGGGAGCATTATTGTGTATGCAACCGCTGCAGGCTCGGTCGCCGCTGACGGAGAGGGCAGAAATGGTCTTTTTACCACGCATCTGTTAAGACACCTTAAAACTCCGGGTCTCGAAATAAACGAAGTGTTTCGCCGCACAATGGGGGATGTTGTTACTGCCAGTGATAGACAGCAACACCCTGCCATATACAGCCAGTTTGCCGGTACTGTTTATCTTAATTCACCGCCGTCCGATCAGCCGGGTTATACACCGGTATCTGATCATGTTGTCACAACCAGAAATGCAAATTTTAGCATGAGTGGTTTCTATGCAGGCGGCGAGTTTATTTTAAACAGTTTATCTAAAGACGATAATTCTATAGGTATAATGCCTTATATAGGTTACAATGATGAAATTCTTAGCAATCTGGATTTCTTTACTGAGCTTGCATTTGATCTTTCGTTCGCTGAAAAATATTTACATATTACCCTTTGGTCAACAACCGGTTTAAAATATGGTTTTTTATCAACCCCCGGCAGGCTGTATTTTGGCGCTGAACTGCCTATAATGATATTTTCTTCGGTTAGCGATACAGACCCTTTTTCACATATCGGATTAGACTTTATAGCCGGTTTAGAAAGTAACAGAAAAATTAATGGCGAAGTTAGAATTGGAAATATTCTTCATAGCTCTGAATTGAATAAGGTCGAGTTCTTTAATTCACTTACGCTTGGTACGGGTTATGATCTTGGATTCGCAAATGTAGGAGTTGATTTATGGATTCCCCTCTATACTTTTATAAGGAAACTTAATTCTTTTGAAGGTATAACAATCACCCCCGGAATAGATGTTCAGTTTCGTAACTTAAATATTTACGCCCGGCTTCCGATAAGCAATATAGCCGGCTATACCGGTAATTTTATCTTGGATAAAAATATGAACATGGGTCTTATCATCGGAGCGGAATACCAGTTCTAATGAACCTCGAGCGGCAGCCTTTTAGGGTTTGCCGCTCTATCAGAGTCTGTTCGTAATGCAGCCGTATCTACGCCTCTTTTAAGAATGCAACATAGCCTTTGTAAGTTACATATAAATCAATCTTGCTGATAATTTCAAATGGTGAGTGCATGGACAGTACCGGGATGCCGCAGTCGAGAACTTCAATCCCCAGATTAGCGGCATAAAGGGCGATGGTTCCGCCGCCGCCTTTGTCTACTTTGCCAAGTTCGCCGAATTGCCACTGAATTTTGTTGCGTTCCATGATTGCCTGCACTTTGGCGCAAAACTCTGCGTTAGCATCGCTTGCGCCGTATTTACCGCCGCTTCCTGTGTATTTTTCAAGACCAATTCCCTTTCCCACAAGCGAGGCGTTTTTTTTGTCGAATACTCCGGCGTAGGTTGGGTCATAAGCGGCGTTAACATCAGCGGAGAGCATTGCAGAGCGGTTAAAGCAAAGGCGAAGATCGTTTTCTGTGGGGGAGCCTGTTCCTGCACAAAGGAGGGCGAAAAAGTTTTCAAAGTTAGTTGAACGTGCGCCTGTATTGCCGGCAGAACCTGTTTCTTCTTTGTCGGACAGATAACACACAACGGTTTTTTCCGAAAGGGAGCCGCCGGTTGCTTTCACTCGCTTTGTGTCGGTTCCCGGTGCGGATTTCTCTTTTGCAAGAGCAAGAATCGCTCTGATGGCCGGATAGGCGCAGCAGCGGTCGTCTTGTCCGTAAGCGCCGATTAAACTGCGGTCAAGCCCGACATCGCTTGCTTTAAAAGCGGGGACAAATTCAATTTCCGCTCTGGCAAAATCAACTTCGGTTATTCCATATTTTTCGTTGAGCAGCGCCATGATGTTAAGTTTTACCTTTTCATTCACCTTCTTGTCATTATAAGGCCGCGACCCTACAAGGATATCTAGCTCTTCACCTTCGACAGCTTCTATCATCTTTTTTTGCATTTGGTCTTTTGCAAGGTGGGGCAAAAGGTCAGTAACCGTAAACACAGGGTCGCCCGGCTCTTCGCCGATTTTAATGGCTGTCTTTTTTCCCTTTTCGTCTACAAATACGCCGTGCATCGCAAGCGGGATAGTTGTCCACTGATACTTTTTTATGCCGCCGTAATAATGAGTGTCAAGAAGGGCAAGGTCGGTGTCTTCGTAAAGCGGGTTTTGTTTAAGATCAAGGCGGGGAGAATCAACATGTGCGCCGAGGATATTGCACCCTTCGACAGCCGGTTTCTTCCCTATAATCGCAAAAATAATCGACTTGCCCCGGATATTCTGATAAATCTTCATTCCGGCTTTTAGCCTGCCGTTTTTAACTGTATCAATATTTACAAAACCGTTTTTTTCCAGCAGTCCGACAGTATACTCAACACATTCACGTTCTGTTTTTCCTTTGTCTAAAAATTGCTTGTAAGACGCAGAAAGTTCTTCTACTTCCTTTTCTGTTTTTGCATCAATGTCTTCCCAACAGTTTTTTAACTTAAAAAAAAGTTTGTCCGCTAATTGCTGCCCTTTCGTCTTCGATTCTGTCTTGGACTTTTCTTTAGTTGATGTTTTCTCTTTTGCCATTTTAATTCTCCTGTGTATATTGGACTTGTTCTATAACCCGGTTAGTTTTGGAACGCTTAGTCTTACTTACTCTCCGGTATGCTTTATTCGTAAGCGGGGTTATAAGCGTAATGCCCGGATAAAACATTTTTTAAGACTTTGAGGTATCTATCGCGACAGAAAGGTACATTTCCTGATCTGAAAAAACAGAAAAAGGTATACAAATAATCCTGGCTTTTTCAGAAGGCCAGTCAATTTTATGGCTTGCCCCTGTGATAATGGTGGGAAGGGAAATCTTTATTCTGAGTTCTTCTTCAAAGTCCTTTTTTACATTCCCGGAAATGATGTTTACTATTTCGCCTACCGAGGCCGTAACCTCCGGTTCAAAGCCGGAAAATTTCCTGCCCATAAGCGTTTCTGCAATTCTAAAAGCGGTTATATCTTTCATGGAGATAGCCACAGCCCCGGATACTTCGCCGGAAAGACCGATTATGCCGGAAATATCCCAGTCATGTGTATATTCTTCTTTTTCCGTAAAGAACACTTTTTTAGCTTTGATTTCTGTTTTGCAAAAATCCTCAAAAACCCTTTCGCTTACTTTTATAAAAGGCTGAATATATTGTTCCATTATTTTCTCCTAGAAGTTAATTTCCAATATCTTTTCTATGAAAAGTTTTTCTTTGAATGGTTTAACTATATAGTTTGTGGCGCCGCACTGAAGAGCCTCTATAACCATATATTTAGCCGCTTCGGAAGTAACCATAACAATCGGAAGGTCTTTGTATTCGGGCATGGCTCTGACCTTTTTTAAAAAGTCTATTCCGTCCATTTCCGGCATATTCCAATCGAGCAGAACCAAATCAATCTTGTTCATTTCGAGCAGTTGAAAAGCTTTTCTTCCGTTGTCTGCTTCAATATACTTGCACGGTTTCTTGAGCAGCTCAAAAGCATTCCTGACTATGTTTCTCATTACCAAATTGTCATCAACAATCAATATTGTCTTCATTATGATGTTATCCTACCTTTTAATTAAAAATATGTCAATAGTTCAAATCTATTTTAAACCGTATTAACTACGGCGATAATTCATGCTTCATGCTTTTATGATGCCTTTGAAGGAACGATTAAATTAAAAGTAGTCCCTTTCCCCTTCTTTGAAGACACCTTGATAGTCCCATGCAGTTCCCTGATTCTGTCCCGCACCAGATCCAGCCCAACGCCCTGCCCTGCTGTCGTGTTTACTTTGTCCGCAGTACTGAACCCCGGATCGAAAATAAACTTTATTAAAGTATTCTTGTCAGAAACATTATCTGTAATGAGTTTTAGGCTTTTTGCTTTTTTCTGGATTTTGTCAAAGTCGATGCCTGCGCCGTCATCCACGATCTTCATGTGAATTTGATCTCCAACCTGTTTTACCGAAAGATGTATTTTTCCCTGCGGGCTTTTTCCTAGTGTTTTTCGTTCATTCGGCATCTCAATACCATGCGCCACCGCATTGCGGACAAGCTGGGTAAGAGTTTCTTTAATAATTGTAAGAGAGCTTGAATCTAAAATTGATTCATCAAAATCATCTGAAACAAATGTTACTTCCTTTCCTTCCGTCTGCCCCGATTTCTCGCAAATCTTTGTCAGAGTATCAACAAGCATGAATTTGCTGCTGACAGGTTTGCTGCCGGATTGCCCTTGATTTTCCCTGAAAGAACTGATCCGATCAACAGTTTTCCTGTATTTATCTTTCTCCTCCATAATTGCTTCCAGCTTTACTACTGTATGCAAAGTGTCATCAAAAGTTACCTTGCCCTTGTTCTGTATTGTTCTGATCTCCAGTTCAAGTTCATGAAGTTTCTTGCCAAAGCTGTCCATGCCAAGGACAAGGGCATTGGATTTAATCGCATGAACCCTTCTAAATATTGCATTCATGGATTCATCGGCATTGGTGGATATGTCATTGCTTTTTAAAATATCATTAACCTTGTTAAATTCATTTTCCGTATAAGTGATAAAGTCTTCAAAAGCGCTGGGCTCCAACTGAACGATCTGAAAAAGCGTCTGCATTTCTTCATCACGTTTGGCAGCTTCCGCCTCAAGCTCCTTTTGCAGCCTTACCTGATTGCTTATATCTTCAAGGGTTCCCTGAATCATAAAGACCCCGTCCCCTCGGTCTACAGTTGTAAAACTGGTGCGCAGATTTTTTTCTTCGGCATATTGATTATCTTCTTCTTTATAAACAAATTCGGTTATGGGATTTATTTCTTCCAGCATTTTTGCGTTAAATGATCTGTTAACAACCATTTCAAAATATTTAATAAGAGCTTCCAGTTCCCTTTTAGACATTGAAGGCCCAAGGAAGTCGGTAAATTTTCTTCCCTGAATTTCATCGGTACTTAAAATCTTCTCCATCGCTTTTGAATAAGAGGGCTGGATAAGAAGCTCCTTGTCCATAAGGAAAACGCCTGTTTTTAGACTGTCCTTCATGGCAGTAATCTCATCGCGCTCTACCTGAAGATTTTTTGTAAGCTCTGCAATGTTTCGATCCTTTGTAAGTCTGACTACTTCGTAAATGATGGTAAGCGCCGTAACCAGAACATAAGTACCGCCAAGACGGCTGCCGATAAGCGCCGTGTATTCTATACCCGCAAAACCCGGTATCAATGTGATGGCAAGAATCGCGGCGAGCAGCAGCACGGAAAGTATAACCCCCAAATAAATACCCAAAGTAAAAATGACCAGCAATGGGTAAGCGTAAAACCAAAGAGCGCCAAAACCGCCCATTTCTCCGTTATAAAGAAACAAAGCGCAAAGAGCGCCAAAAGCCGACATACTGACAGTTCCGGGGATTTGATAGGGTATCTTGGTTCTAAAGATGACTATAACAAGAACACAGATAAGCCCCATTGCAAAGTCCAGCATGGCGCGTGTGGTATCCTGTTCAAACAAGAAAACGGTTACCCCGTAAATAAAAAGGATAAGCCCGCCAAGAATATGAGCGCTGTTAAGAATTACAAAGCGCGCCGCAACCTCACTTGCCAACCTTCCGCCTTTCTTGGAAACTTTCCCGCTGGTAAAGAAGTTATAGAGAATATTTTTAATAGATGCCATTATACACTCCAAAAATACGGTTATATAAAATTCTTAATAATTTATAGATTATCGGCTGTTTTAAGCCCAAAATTCAGAAATATTCACCATTGGAACAATTTTAACTGAATGCCGACACTAATCGCCCTGTCTGCCTATCGACAAAATTAAAAAATTATGTCAAAATACACTAATGATAAATCTAGACTTGACGTTGCTTGAAAAAACAGAGCTCTTTTCCTCCCTTGCCCAAGAGGAGGTTGACTTTGTTGTCTCTAACTCCAGCGGGCTTAGCCTGGCAAAGGGATCGTCTCTGTTTACTCCGGGAGAGATAGCGAAACATTTCTATATCCTCACGACCGGTGCCATCCGTGTTTACAAAAACCGTGAAGACGGCGGCAAAGACGAAATGGCCTTGTTCTCCGCCGGCGACACAATCGGCGACTTTGACTTTGCACGCGGCGCTCAGTACGATGCAATCGCCGAAGCTGCCGAGGATTCACAGCTTATTATGTTCCCCGCGCCCAATCTTACACTCGCCGTTCTTGCGCAAAAAGAACCGCGCGCCGTATGCAGCATACTCCTTAACGCCATTGTACTAATGACAGGGCGTATAAAATCTGTTAACAAGTTACTGCTGGAAAATATGTCATGGGTGCAGGAATTACACAGGCACGCATACGAAGATTCCGGTACCGGGCTTTGGAAGCATACCTTGATTAATGATGAAATTAGAAATGTCTTAAAAGAACCTGCGGCTTTAATAATGTTAAAACCGGACAGATTTAAAATCCTTGTTGACTCACGCGGACACGCCGCAGGGGATGAAGCGATGGTAAGAATAGCTATCATCCTTAAGAACATTACACGCATTACAGGAAACGGCTGGCCGATCCGCCTTAAAAGCAACGAAACGGCGCTAATAATTAATAACTGTAATCACACTCAGGCAGAGGAAGTTGCATCAAAACTTCAGAAGCTGATTGAGGAAATGGAGCCGGTTCCCGCACGGGACGATAACCCGGAGTTTAATTTTAGCGCAACGGTATCATGGTCAGTATGGCCTGATGATGATGCCGAATGGGATAGTTTTTACAGCGGCAATTATGCTTCATTATTGGATAACTGGAAAGAGAGCGGCAATAAAATAGTTCATTATACAAAGACGGGAAAACAATGAAAGAAATAGACCTTAATTCGCTTAACAATGTTGATTCAATTTCCTCGCTTCCGCTTTTTTCGGATTTTACCGGCGAGGAATTTAATATCATCAAACTTTTTTTAAAACCGGTTTCGATAGACAAAGATGAATCCATTTTTAAAGAAGGCGACACCGGAGAGGAGATGTTTATCTTTTTTTCCGGAGGGCTTAGCGCTTATGCCACCCAATCAGACGGGAATCAGCGTAAATTATTTGATGTAAGGCTTGGAGATTTTTTTGGCGAGATGTCGATTATCGCCCACGAACCCCGTTCTGCAACAATTACGGCGGCACAGGATTCCATTGTAATAATGCTTCGCAAAAGTGATTTTTATAGAATAATTACAGAATATCCTGATACCGGTTTTAAAATGTTAAGGACTATCAGCGGTACTCAGAATAGGTGGCTGGATCAAACATCAAAATCATACAGCGATCTTATCCGATGGGGGCAGACGGCAAGAAAACGCGCAATTACAGATGAGATGACAGGCTTGTATAACCGCTCTTTTCTGGAAGAATCAATTAAAGAACGCTTTAACAATAAGTCGATGAGTTTGCGCGTAATGTCCCTGTTAATGATGGACTTGGACAAGATTCACAGCATAAACGACCGGCATGGGCCAAAGGGCGGGGACATGATTATTATGGGAGCCGCAGACACAATCAGTTCATTACTGCGTCCCGGTGATATTCCCGCCCGCCTTGCCGGAGATGAGTTTGCGGTTCTACTGCCTGACACAAACCGGAAAGACGCTGCGGAAGTTGCCGAACGTATCAGAGACGGCATTGAAAAAAAGCAGGTCGAAGCTCCCGTAAGCCCGGGGGCTCAGGAAACAGTTTTAATCTCTACCCGCACAAGCATTGGCATCGCTATCGCACCTCTTCATGCAAAAACACTGGAAGAATTTATGGAAACTTCAGATGAAGCTTTACGCAAAGCTAAGGAATTAGGCCGCAACAGAGTTGAGGTTTTTGGCTGAAACTATTAACATTTAATTACAAGGATATATCAATGCAGACAAAAAAATGTTTGTGGTGTCTAATTTCAATTTCATTTTTTTTTACGGTTCCGCTTTATGCGCAAAGAACTTTTACGCTTAAATCTGCGCCGGCGGATTTAAAAGTTTTCTTTAACAATGAGCCGATTAATCCTGTCTCTGTTAATGGCACTCATCGCAATTACCGTCTTAATGGCGCGGGAATTGTCCGTTTCAGCGCCGATGGGTATAGGTCGATTGAGTACCACAGTGACGTGCTTCCTGTCAGAAACGGCATAACGGGCATCAAACTTGAAAATGAAAATGGCATTCTTAGATATGTGGGAGAATACACAACAGGCACCCAGCCAAAGAGTGCGTATTTTTCGCCTGACGGAAGAAGAGTGTTTGTCCCTCTGCTTGCCCAGCATGGTCTTGATGTATTTCAAATGTCAGGGCAGTCTTTGGTTTTTGAAAAAAGGCTTATCGTCCCCGGCAGCAGAGCGGTTGGTTTTGTTGAAGCGTTATGTGACGAACGGCGCAGAGAGCTATGGGTTTCCAGTATGCACGAAAGCAGAGTTCACATTTATGACCTTGATACTCTGGAATATAAAACTTCCGTAGCAACCGGAGGTCAATATCCAAAAGTGATTACGCAAAGCCCCGATGGAGACATTACTGTAACATCAAACTGGATAACACATGATTTAAGTGTCTTTAATTCTGATACAAAAGCGCTCATGTATCGTATTCCTGTTGGGGGAACGCCTCGGGGTATGGCATTTTCCCCGGACGGACAGTTTTTGTACACCGCAATTTATGACGCGCCTTTAGTCGCCGTGGTTAATATGGAACAGAGAAGAGTTACGGCACGCTACAGATATGCCGATGGCGCGGGAGCCGCTCGTCATATAATTTATCATGACGAAAAACTCTATGTGTCAGACATGGGGCGCGGTACGGTAAATATACTGAATGCATCAACCGGCGCACTTCTGCGCTCCAGGTGGATTGCCCCTATTCTTAATACCATCGTGCTGTCGCCGGATGGACGCTACATTTTTGCTTCTTCCCGCGGCCGCAACAACCCTGTAGATTACACTCTGCCCGGCCCTGACTTCGGCGCTGTCTATATGTTAAACGCAGAAGACTTAACCCTTGTGGAAAGAGTCTGGGGCCGCAACCAGCCAACCGGCCTCGCTGTGTCTCCGGATGGAAAAACTATGGTCTTTACAGATTTCTTGGACGCTAACTTGCAGTTATACAGAATACCGTAAGCAAAATGGCTTCTGTGTTTTCTGCGGCATCGGTCTATTAATTTATCGCTTTATTCCCTCTCATAGCTATATAGTGTGCCGGTACTGTTCTTGGTAGCTTGCGGGAGAAATATTTTATGTTATAATCTTAAAATGCAGGGAATTGAAGGTATAGCATTCGACTTAGATGGGACGCTGTACCCTAATTACAGATTTAACATCAAACTCTTGCCTTTTATATTGAAGGAACTGCGCCTGCTTAGTGCTTTTGGCAAAGCGAGGACAATTATGCGAAAAGAACAGGAACTTCCGTCTTTTACGCAGGGGTTTAAAGACAAGAGCGGCTTTTATAAATATCAGGCGGAGTTAACCGCAGAAATATTGGGGCAGGGAACAGGGAGCAGTGGAAAGGAGAAAATGCAGGAGAAAATTGACAACATGATTTATAAAGGGTGGGAGCCTTTGTTTAAGAAGGTCAAACTTTATAAATATGCAATCGAGACCCTTTCCGCATTTAAGAAGGCCGGTTACAAGCTGGGGCTAATGTCGGACTTTCCACCGGAGATAAAGCTGGGGTATTTGGGGCTTTCTGTTTTTCCGGACACCCATGCGCCAATTTGGGATGCGGTTCTATGCTCTGAACACTGCGGAGCTTTAAAACCGCACAAATTGCCATTTATTGAGCTTGCTGCCCGTATGTCTTTGCCGCCGGAAAAAATCCTTTATGTGGGAAACAGCCGTTCCTACGATGTAGCCGGAGCTCTTGGCGCAGGGATGAAAACAGCATGGGTAAAAAGCCCTCTTTTCCCGGGTAAAGGATTAAAAAAACCAAAGGCGGATTTTGTCTTTTCTAACTATCGCCAATTATACAAATTTGTGTTAAAATAGAATAACAGGAACCTTTAAAAGACTGTCATCCTGAGCCTATATAAGCCCTGCCGGTTGGCAGTGAAGCAGCAACAAACCCGGAGTAAATTAATTTTTCGCCGGATCGATAGTTCAGAATGACACAGTATATTTTTAAAAGTTCCATTATTCCTTGGGAGGGGAAATAATGGTTTTTACAATCAGTAACTTAATAACTCTTGGTATTGTCGTCTTTGCTCTTATTCTCTATAAGCTGGCGGACAAAAGAAATTACTCCATAAATGGAATTAGAAAATTCACGGAAAAATGCAAGGGAGAAATTGCCGCCTATACCGAAGAAAAAAGCATGGCGGTAAAAAATTATGGCATTGATCTGGATGTTGAAAAAAAAGCCGCCACCCAGTTAATAAAGAACATTCAAAAACTTACAGAGGAAGAACTTACAAAAAAATCCGAAGCTGTAGCACACATTGAAAATCAATTAAAAACTTTTGAATCCTCGCTTGATGAACTCTTTGGAATGACAGACAGGGTTCAGGAAAACCTTAACCGTATAAGAGATGAATCTGTATTTGTTGAAAATACCGGCAGGCGTGTTTCTGAAGCTAAAGAAAAATTTGATCAGTTTGAGAAAGCGCTCGCCATCGCTGAAAAAAACCTTGAAGAAACACAGGAGCGGCTGGAAAGAAAAAATACCGAAACGCTGGAACAGGCAACCGGCGATGTGGTATCTTCTGTAAAGTCGATAGTTTCCGACTTTGAGGCTACGGCACAGGTTATTGAACGCAATGTTGAAGATCACAGGGAAGCTTTAAAAAAGGCGGAAAAAGAGCGGGAAGCCCTTCTTGCGCACGACCTTGATCTTGTTAAAAAAACCCTTAAGGATGTTTTGGAGAATGCCGGAAAACGCGCGGACAAAATGGAAGATGCCGCTCTTGTAAAACTCCGTGAACAGGCGCTGGAAAGAGTTAATCAAATAAAAGTATTCTTTGAAGAAAGAATTAAGACAACGCAGGATGCCCTTAAAGCGGAACAGGTTACAGCTAATGAAAAGCTCCAGAATATACACGATAAATGGAGTGAAGTAAGTGCCACCTTTACCCGCGAGAGAGAAACCATCAACGCTGCCATATTGCAGCAGCATAATGACTGGAAAGAAAACTATTCTGAATTTAAAAAACTTACAGAGAAACAGCGCAAGGAACTTGACGCTTCCATAACTTCGTCCAGGCAGGAACTGAACCAGTCGATTATGGACTTAAAGACAAAATCAACAACCGCGTTAAAACAGCAGCATGAAGAACTCGACAGTGCGGTCAAACAACATCATAAAGACATCAGTACGGCAATTACAGAATTAAAAGAAAAATCAGGAACAGCGTTAAAGCACCAGCAGGTGGAAACAAACAGCGCAGTCGAAAAAATGAACGCTCGTGCTTCCGAATTTCATAAACTGTCAAAGGACATGAAAAAGCGGCAAGAGGAAGAACTTGCCGCCGTTCTTAATGAAATGAAAAATATAACTGATTCCGGCATTAAACAATATCAAAGTGAACTTGATAATGTAATTAAAGAACTTAATGAAAAGTCAAATGCCGCTTTAGAAAGTCAACAGATGGAAATTGATTCCAATATTAATGAAGTAAAAGAAAAGTCGATGATTGTTGTCGAAAATCATCAAAGAGACCTTGCCTCTATGCTCGATGAGCTTAATGAAAATTCAACAGCTCTTGTTACAAGCCATCAAGGCGAACTTGCATTTACCATTAAAGACTTTAAAGAGAAAACGGCTTTTGCGATAACGAATCAACAAGAAGAATTTGATTCTACACTTGGCAATCTAAAAGAAACATTAACTAATGCGGTAACAAATCAACAGAACGAACTTGCCTATACGCTTAAAGACCTTAAAGAAAATTCAGACAACTCCATCAGGCAGCAACAGGAAGAACTTTCTTCTGCTCTAAGCGGACTTAAAGAAATGTCAACCATTGCGGTAAAACAGCAACAGGAAGAACATTCTTCTACTCTCAATAGTCTAAAAGAAACGTTAACTAATGCGGTAACAAATCAACAGAGCGAACTTGCCTATACGCTTAAAGACCTTAAAGAAAACTCAGATAGTTCAATCAGGCAGCAGCAAGAAGAACTTTCTTCTGTTTTAAGCGAACTTAAGGAAATGTCAACCACTGCGGTAAGGCGGCAGCAGGATGAACTTTCTTCTACACTCGGCAGCTTAAAAGAAACATTAACCGGTGCGGTAACAAACCAGCAAAGCGAACTTGCCTATACGCTTAAAGATATTAAAGAAACCTCGGATAGTTCCATCAGGCGGCAGCAGGAAGAAATTTCTTCCGCCCTGGATGAGCTTAAAGAAATGTCAACCACTGCGGTAAGGCAGCAGCAGAAAGAACACTCCGCCGCTTTAAGTGAGATTAAAGAGATTTCAACCGCTGCTGTAAGAAAACAACAAGAAGAACTTTCTTCTACTCTAAGCGGACTAAAAGGAATGGCAGACTCCGCTGTAAAACAACAGCAGGAAGAACTCTCTTCTACTCTAAGCGGACTAAAAGGAATAGCAGACTCCGCCGTAAAACAGCAGCAGGAAGAACTTTCTTCTACTCTAAGAGAACTTAAAGAAATATCAAACTCTGCTGTTGTAAATCAACAAAACGAACTTACCTCCGCGCTTAAAGACGTTAAAGCAAAAGCAGACATCGCTGTCATGCAGCAGCAGGAAGACCTTACATCCGCCCTCGGCGTACTTAAAGAAAAATCAACCTCTGATGTAAAAAATCAGCAGGCAGAAATTACTTCTTCTCTTAAAGAGATTAAAGAAAAACTAACCTCCGATGTTTTGACCCAACGAAGCGAACTGACATCTACTTTTATAGACCTTAAACAAAAATTAACAACTGCGGTAAAACAACAGCAGGAAGAACTTTCTTTGGCTCTGGGCGAGCTTAAAGAAATGTCGGCAACCGCCGTCAGGCAGCAGCATGAAGAACTTGCCGCCACTCTCAGCGTGCTTAATGAAAAGTCAATCGTTGCAGTCAGTCAGCAGCAAAACGAACTTACCACCAGCCTTAGAGACCTTAAAGAAAAAACAGATACTGCCGTTATGCAGCAGAAAGACGAACTTACCTCTACAATAAAAGAACTTAAGGAAATGTCAACAACAGTAGTCGCAAGTCAGCATGAAAACATTTCCGGTGCGCTTAAAAAACAAATGGATGAATGGAAACAGCTTTGCAGGAACACTGAACAGAGCATTATTACAGAAACCGAAAAACGCCTTGATGAATATAACAGAATGCACAGCGAATCTTTATTACAGCTTAATCATCTTACCGATGACGCATCACGGCTGGAAAGCGAACTGCGGGTTTCCATGCGGGAAACGGTAACAAGAGTTAACAGCGATTTTAACACATACGAAAAAGAAGCGAACGCCTCAATGGAAAAAACCGCTGCCGCATTTAATGCACAGGCTCAGGTTTTACAAAAGGAACTTAAAGAAATGGATGACGAGCTTAACAGCATCAGACAACAGGCCTACAATAATGTATCTGATAAGCTTACGGCTTTTGAAAAAGATTTTACTGCCGAACTTGCAAAACGCACTGTAGAAATCGGGAAACAAGTTACATCATGGCATGATGAACTGGATGGAAAGCTGGAAAATAGTGCACAAAGTATTCTTGGCGAACTTCATAAAGCCGAAGATCGCCTTGCCTCTGAACAGAAAAAAGAGATTGCGGGGCTTGCCGAACGCATTACCTCTGATCTTGAAAGAGTCAAGGAAGAAGCCTCGGTACTTGAAGATAATATCAGGCAGGATATGAACAATGTTGATGAAACACGCAGCGCATTTGCCGATCAGATAAACAAAGACATTGCGGAAATTCGCATAACGGCAGAGAACGAAGTAAAGAATCAGGTTGGACAGTATCAAATTTCATTACAGGAAACATTGCGGCAAAAGCAACGGGAACTGGAAAAAGAAATCGAAGACATAACGGAGCGTTCCAAAAATGCCTATGCCGTACTTGATGAAAATGCCGCCAAGACACGCGAAGCTTATGATGAATGGCAGAATTCGTACAACAACAAAATACGTGAATTGGACAATTCACTCGAAACATTACGGCGGCAGGGCAGGGAAGCGTCTGTAGAAAACGATGAACGCATTTCCCAATTCCGCCAGAACCTTGATGATATACGCAAAGAACTCGGTCTGCAGAAAAAAGTCTTTGATCAGACCGGTATTGTAAAAATGGAACTGGAACGCCGTATAGAAGAGATGAATGAAGACTTAGACAAGCTTGATCAAAGAAAGAATGAAATCACGCAGTTGGAGACACAGTTTACCAGAATTAAGCGGCTCGAAGACGAAGTAAACAACAAAATGACGCGCTTTATAAATGAAAAGAACCGCATTGACCTTATGCAGAACAATTTTGACCGCCTTATTAAAACATCGCAATCGGTTGAAGAAAAACTTTCACAGGTAACATCTTCTGACGATATTCTGCAGGCTGTTCAGCTTCAAATACGTAAACTGGATGACTCCATTAAAGAGACTAATGAAAAATATCAGCGTATTGAACGCAAGAATGAAGTGCTGGAAAAGACCAATGATGATATTGACCGTAACTTTAAATTTCTGCAACAGACAGAAACGTCGATTAGAAACGCCGAGAAAACCCTTAGTGTACTTGCCAATCAATTTGACACTATCAAGGTATCTATTGAAGACCTTGCTGCCAAGAATGTGAAAGCAAAAGAAGCGGTAGAAAAAGCCGGTATGTTAGACGAAATGCTTACAAAGATAGAACAACGTATAAACGAAATGAATGTAGCCCGCGAATGGCTTGCACGTACAGAGACCGAACTTAAAAACCTTGACAAAGATCTGCAAACCCAAATAAAAGTTGCAAAGACTATATCTAAAAAAGACGGTGGCAAATTCATTGCGGGAGATAAAGACAAAGGCGCTCCTACGCCGCAGGATCGTGACAATGTTCTAAGGTTAAAAGAAAAAGGCTGGACTGTCGATGAAATTGCGAATGCCATGAATCTGGGGAAAGGCGAGGTTGAGTTGATTCTGGAGATTGGAGCGAGAGGGTAGTATGTTACACGGGTTTTTACAGATTATATTTT
>Ga0099364_10005616_pt1 | contig 18549 bp, 16 predicted proteins | sample TergutTh196P3_FD_73070 | JGI IMG/M metagenome (GOLD analysis project Ga0099364, IMG submission 73070) | Microcerotermes parvus P3 segment gut microbial communities from Pointe-Noire, Republic of the Congo - Th196 P3 | ecosystem: Host-associated > Arthropoda: Insects > Digestive system > Gut ...
TATCGGAAGCATATTGGAAGGTTAGTCCTTTCAGGTATTCTTCTTTTATTTCGCTTATATCTTTTTTGTTTTCGTCCGACAGGATAATGTATTGGATACCAGCGCGTTTGGCGGCGAGTATTTTTTCTTTGATACCGCCTACCGGCAGCACTTTGCCGCGCAATGTTATCTCGCCTGTCATCGCCAGATTTTTACGTACTTTTCGTTTCGTATAGGCCGAGACAAGGGAAGTCACCATCGTTATTCCCGCACTTGGACCGTCTTTTGGGATGGCGCCTTCGGGCACATGGATATGTACGTTCAATTCCTCAAAAGCCGATTCGTTGATTCCAAACGTTTCCGCATGCGCATGAACATATTCCAATGCTATGATAGCCGATTCTTTCATTACATCACCCAAATTGCCTGTAATGTTCAGTTTGGGGTCTTTGCCTTTACTCAGACTTGTCTCAACAAAAAGAATCTCTCCTCCGACCGCCGTCCACGCCAGCCCTGTAACAACGCCAGTATAATCGTTTCCCTGATATTTATCCGGCATAAACTCCTCTACTCCAAGATATTCGCGCACATGCTTTATTGTAATAATAGAAGGATACTCCTCGTCGGTGGCGATTTTACGCACTACCTTGCGAATGATCTTGGCAATCTTCTTTTCCAGTTCGCGTACACCGCTTTCACGTGTATACGATTCGATGATGCGTTGTATAGCCTGTTTATCGAATTTCAGGCTGAGCTTTGTGACTCCGTGTGCTTCTAATTGTTTGGGGATAAGATGTTTAATAGCGATCTGTATCTTTTCTTCTATGATATAACCACTTACTTCTATCAGTTCCATCCGGTCTAATAACGGTTGTGCAATCGTATTCAGATTATTTCCCGTTGCAATGAACATGACTCTACTCAAGTCAAAATCTATATCTAAATAATTGTCATGAAATCCTTCATTCTGTTCGGGGTCGAGTACTTCGAGCAAGGCCGATGCCGGATCGCCTTTAAAATCATTGCCTACCTTGTCAATCTCATCCAGTACAAATACCGGATTGGATGTGCCTGCTTTCTTGATGTTTTCCATGATACGTCCGGCCATCGCACCGATATAGGTACGACGATGTCCCCGTATTTCGGCTTCGTCATGCAGTCCTCCCAACGACATACGTACATATTTACGATTCAGCGCTTCGGCTATTGATTTACCTAAAGATGTCTTTCCGACGCCCGGCGGGCCATGAAGACAAACGATAGGCGAGCGCAGATCGTTTTTAACTTTTAGTACCGCAAGATGCTCTATGATACGTTCCTTGACCTTATCCATCCCATAATGGTCACGATTCAGGATGCGTTCGGCGCGTTTCATATTGAAGTTATCCTTGCTATATTCACCCCATGGAAGGCCAATGATCGTCTGAACATACTGAAACTGAACGGAATAATCGGGCGATTGCGGATTAAGGCGTTCTAACTTGACAACTTCTTTTTCAAAGGTTTCACCCACTTCTTTCGACCATTTCTTCTTCTTTGCCTTGTCGCGCAATTCGGCGATTTCGATATCATTGATATTTTCGCTCCCTAATTCTTTTTGGATCGCCTTTATTTGTTGCTGTAAATAATACTCTTTTTGCTGTTTATTAATATCTTCATGCGTTTTCATGTGGATAGAGGCTTTCAGTTCGAGTAACTGATATTCCCTGTTCAGTATAAAAAGCAAACGATAAGCGCGGTCTTTCAAATCATTAATTTCCAATAGTTCTTGTTTAACTGCCGCATCGGAAATGATATTACAGGCCGAAAAATTAATCAAATAAAGAATATTCTGATTATTACGTATCGACATGATTAAATCCCGCGGAGGGTCCATTGTAGAGACCATCATCTTAATAGTCAAGTCTTTAATCGTAGAAGCAAGCGCTTCAAATTCGCGGTCTGTTTTTTTGGGGCGCGTTTCTTCCAATTGTTCAATTGTTCCGTAGAGGTACGGTTCTGTCTCTGTAATTGTCTTAAGCAGAAAGCGTTTCTTCCCCTGAAGAATGGCGGTAGTCGACCCGTCAGGCATTTCAAGTACACGCATGATTTCACCTATCACACCGATATGGTATAAATCATCAAATCCCGGTTCATCCACTTCCGATTCCTTCTGGCAACAAACGCCAAGCAGCAATTTTTTTTGAGCGGCATAACGTATCAAACGCATCGACTTGGCGCGACCGGCAATAACCGGCAATGCCACACCCGAAAAGAGCACCATATTCCGCAACGGGAGGATAGGTAATATATCACCCACTTTATCAAGTCCCTCCGAAAAATCCTCATCTTTTTCACATTCCATCAAAATCGGAACGGTCACAATTGTCTCTTCTATATCATCAAACATACTTTCCTGATATAATTTTATGCTGTAATTATTGTCCATCCTTGAATTTTCAGTTTATAACGGAGTGCAAAGATAAGCGTTATCTTTAAATAATTAATAAAATCGACTTATTTTGTCAAAATACAGTCTGTTTGATTTGTCGTTTTATGGAGGAAGAATGTCGCTCTCAGCACCCCAAAATGGTCACATCTTCTACCACTTCCCAAGATATCCGTTCGTCCCATGTCTTTTCTTTTGTTTTGAGACGGCGGTCGAAAATCAGCAGATAAGCGGGGGCATCGGGGGCGTACATATCGCGGTATACGCTGATTTGCTCCAATCCTTCTTCCCTGACGGTTTGATAGCTGTCGTGATCGCGGACTAATTTGATTTCAATAATATACCGGCGGTCTTGAAATTCAAGCCCCAAATCCATTCGTCCACGTCCGGCGGCACATTCGCGCTCTATGCGCCCTCCGCCGTTGAAGACGCGTTGCAGGAAAGCTCTCTGATAGATGTACATATTGCCGGCATAGCGCGCTCTATTTCCTCCAATCCTTGACATCGCTCCACACTTACATAGCAAGCCACTGCCTCGTTACCCGCATTAATTTCCCGCATCCAACTTTGTAGAAAAGTCGTTTTTCCCACTTGACGCGGTGCATGAAGTACCCAATAAAGTTCGTCTCTAATATAGCGATGCAACTGATCGCCAACAAGACGTTCGTGCGGCGAAAGCATGTAATGCCTGTCAGGATTACATGGTCCGGTGGTATTGAAAAAATGTTTCGTACTCATATCAACTCGTTAATTATTGGGATGAAGTGCGGGAGTTTAATCGGTCTTCGAAGAAAGTGAATACCTCGTTTATGCGGCGATGTACGGTTTCGGTAAAGGTAAGCGTGGAGGGTGTTAAAACATGGATAGCCGAGCTAATGACTGATAGTTCAATGTCTTTGGAGGTCATGACAGGGTCGCCGTCCGTATGCATGATCCCTGCCTGTTGACGGATGATGCGGGCTTCTTTTGCGCGGAAGGTCTTTATTTTGCTATTTTTATCAATTGTCTTAGTAAATAATTGGATAGTAAGCGGGCCGATATCTAAGGCGCTAAATGGAGATAAAATGGTAATATCCATCTGCCCGTCGCTAATATCGGCGGCTGGCGCTATAAAGGCATTGTTACCATATTGTGAGGCATTGGCGCAAGTAATCAGAAAAGCCTCTTCGTGAATGGTATTATCGTTGATGTGCAATTCATATTTTTCCGGTTTATAATCAAGGTAATTCTCCACAATATCTTTGAGATAAGTCAGCGACCCGCGCCTTTTTTCTTTTGCAAATTCGGCGCTCACAACCGCGTCAAAGCCGACGCCACAGGTGCAAAAAAAGATATGTTCGTTTGCTTTACAGGCGTCAATAACAGTTACATGGTTTGAAAAAATGACGTCAAGGGCGCTTCGGAAATCCATCGGAATATGGAGTTCCCGCGCTAGTCCATTGCCCGAACCTTTCGGAATGATTCCTAAAATCACATTCGAATGGAGCAATTTTCGGGCCACCTCGTTGACTGTGCCATCACCCCCAACGGCAATCACACAGTCTACCTGTTCATCTATAGCCTTCTGCGTCAACTCTGTAGCATGACCGGCATAGCTTGTATAAACGATTTCTAACGATATCCCTTTATCTTTACAACGCGTAGCGATTTCTTTCCGAATTTTCTCCTTCGAACCTACGCCGGATATCGGATTGATAATGGCTACAATTTTTTTAATATTTTTTCCCATCAATCATAATTTGCTGCAAAAGTAACTATTTTTCAACAAAGACACCGTTTTTTTTATTGAAAAAAACGAGTTATTTTTGTACTACGCTCAATTTTCGCTATATTTTGTCCCAAAACAGAATATAGCTCATTTCGGTATTAAAAAAAAACGTGTTTTTTTTGTACTACGCTCAATTTTCGCTATATTTTGTCCCAAAACAGAATATAGCTCATTTCGGAATTAAAAAAAAACGAGTTTTTTTTGTACTACGCTCAATTTTCGCTATATTTGCATCGTTTTGAACGTCGTAAATAGGAATTACTATACTATATCATTATTATAAATGAATTTATTACGAGAAAAATTTGCAAAATATGACGCTCCTCAAAAGACAAAGGAAGCCGGTATTTATCCTTACTTTCGGGAGATTGAGAGCGATCAGGGCACCGAAGTTATCATCCAGGGGAAAAAAGTGCTGATGTTCGGTTCCAATGCTTATTTAGGCTTGACGAATCATCCGAAAGTGAAGGAGGCGGCAATTGAGGCTATTAAAAAATACGGTACGGGATGCGCCGGTTCCCGTTTTCTGAACGGCACATTAGATATACATGTGAAATTAGAGAAACGATTGGCCGAATTTGTAGGGAAAGAAGATGCTATTTCCTTTTCAACCGGTTTTCAGGTAAACGAAGGCGTCCTCTCTTGCCTGACAGGACGGGAGGATTTTATTATTTGGGACGAATTAGACCACGCATCCATCATTGAAGGTATACGATTATCGTTTTCGACCAAGATGAAATTCAAACACAATGACATGGAATCGTTGGAGAACAAACTTAAAAAATGCAAAACCGACAAGATCAAACTCATTGTTATAGACGGTGTTTTCAGCATGGAGGGCGATGTAGCAAACCTCAAAGAAATTGTACCGCTTGCAAAAAAGTATAACGCGAGTATCATGGTTGATGAGGCGCACGGTATTGGCGTACTCGGCGATCATGGACGAGGCGCATGCGACTATTTCGGGGTCTCTAACGATGTAGACTTGATTATGGGAACATTCAGTAAATCGTTTGCCTCTTTGGGAGGATTTATCGCTTCTGATAAAGATACGATCAATTACCTGCGACATAATGCCCGTACTTACATTTTCAGTGCAAGTTGTACGCCAGCATCCATTGCAGCAGCCAATGCATCGTTGGATATCATGTTGAATGAACCCGAACTACTAACGAATCTATGGAAAATAACGAACTACGCTTTAAACGGTTTCCGTAGTATGGGATGCGAAATAGGTCATACCTCAACGCCGATTATACCCTTGTTTATTCGCCAAAATAATATAACATTCGCCATTGTGCGTGATCTGTTTGAAGCGGGTATTTTTGTTAATCCGGTGGTATCGCCTGCGGTAGCGTCACTGAATTCACTGATACGTTTCTCGCTCATAGCCACCCATACAATCGAACAAATCGATTATGCGTTAGAGACCATACGGAAAATTTTTAAAAAATATAATCTTGTAAAATAGAAAATGATAAATATAATGAGTAATTGTAACGGTTGCGGAGTAGGCGTCAGGGGTTATTCCAAGGCAACCAATAAACTTAACAACTATGATTGGCTGTGCGATATTGAAAAAGCGCAGCAGATGACGGGTTTCGTCGAGGTACAGTTTAAAAATACCCGCAAGGGCTATTACCTCAACAAAGAAAATCTACCTTTAAAAAAGGGGGATATCGTTGCTGTGGAAGCCTCTCCGGGTCATGACATAGGTACGGTTACATTGACGGGAAAACTTGTTTTGCTTCAAATGAAAAAAAACCGCTACCGCTACGAAGAAGAGCCCAAAAAAGTATATCGTTATGCGAAACAAGCTGACCTTGATAAATATGAGGAGGCAAAGAAACGCGAACATGAAACGATGATCCGTTCACGGCAGATTGCTGCAGAGTTAGGCCTTAACATGAAAATCGGCGATGTGGAATATCAGGGTGACGGCAACAAAGCAATCTTTTATTATATTGCCGACGAACGGGTCGACTTCCGCCAACTGATCAAAGTGCTGGCCGAAACTTTTCATATACGCATTGAGATGAAACAGATCGGTGCCCGGCAGGAGGCGGGGCGTATCGGCGGAATCGGGCCTTGTGGACGCGAACTCTGCTGTTCCGCATGGGTAAGCAGTTTTATTTCGGTGGCAACGGATGCAGCGCGATTTCAGGACTTATCCATGAACCCCCAGAAATTAGCCGGTCAATGCGCTAAATTGAAATGTTGCCTTAATTATGAGGTCGACGCTTATGTAGAAGGACGAAAACAACTGCCCTCGCCTAAAGAAGAACTTCATACACAGGATAATACCTATTATTATTTCAAAATGGATATTTTCCGGAAAGAAATCACCTATTCAACCGACAAAAATTCGCCTGCCAATCTTGTCACTATCTCGTCTGTGCGCGCTTTTGAAATCATCAATATGAACAGAAACGGGGAAAAACCGGATACGATACTTAGCAATACGAGCCAGAAAGATGAAAAACGCCCCACAAAGGATATTCTGGAAGACAGCGTTTCGCGTTTTGATAGACTGAAAAAGAAGAAAAAGAAAAAGAAAATGCAGGCTAATATGTTGAATGGGATGAACTCTCCTAATGACAATGAATTTGAAGCATAAATATATCTTATTCGTTGCATTGATGTTTTCGTGCGACAACAATATTGTTTTCAGTGAATTTCAACCCGTACAGGATAAGATATGGGATAAGCAGACTGAATTTGTTTTTCGGTTTGAGATAAAAGATGTCTCTATTCCGTATAATATCTCGTTGCAATTACGCAACAGTCGCCTGTACCCTTATCAAAATCTGTATGTCATTTTCGAGGATTCCCGCCTTCACGGGAATGACAGGGACGGGGAGGATTCCCGCCTTTTCGAGAATGACAGAGACACGATTGAATGTAAACTTGCTGATAGTACAGGGAAATGGACTGGCAACGGTATTACACTCTTTCAAAATCTATTCATGGTAAGAACGAATTACCACTTCCCCGACACGGGAGCGTATACAATTAGCATCCGTCATGCGATGGTTGACGATTATCTGAAAGGAATCGAAGACGTTGGGGTATTGATAGAAAGGTAAATCAATTCTCTTCTTTTCGACCGGAATCGATGCGCAGGAAGATAAATAACAGAATCGTAAAACCTAACAGGGAAGAGCCGCCATAGCTGAAAAACGGTAGCGGGATACCGATAACAGGGGTCAGACCGGTTACCATGCCAATATTGACCATAATATGGAAAAGGAAAATCGATACCACACCGTAACCATAAACCCTTCCGAAGGTAGTGTTTTGCCTTTCGGCTAATACAATCATACGCAATAATAACAGGCAGAAAACGATAATCACAGACGCCGAACCCCAAAAACCGAATTCTTCGCCTACTGTGCAGAAAATAAAATCCGTAGCATGCTCGGGCACATATTTTAGTTTTGTTTGCGTACCGTTCAGGAAACCTTTACCTGACAAACCGCCCGAACCGATGGCTATCATCGACTGGTTTACATTGTAACCGACGCCCGAAGGATCATCCCTCAATCCTAATGTAACCATGATTCGTTGCTGTTGATGGGGTTCCAATATTTCATCGAAAACATAATCCACCGAATAAAGAAACCCGATGGATAACAGGGCAAAAAGCGCTAACAAGGCATATTGACTTTCGATTATTTTTATAGAATACATAATCAGATAAACCGAAAAACAGACAATCAAAGCAATCGCAACCCATAAGAGGTTGATTGTCACGAAAAGTGATGCGATATAAAATGAACATCCGACCACAACGGCGATTCCAAGAAAATAATAGGATAACGTGTTCTTTTTCAGCATAAACCGTAAAATGATACAAATGATAACCAAAATGAGGCAGGCGACTGTCAGTTCGCCAACCGGCGAATTGTTCCACAAAATATTGTCATATTTTAACTTGATAATAAAAAACAATACCGCGCAAATACTCGAAAGCAGCGCATATCCTGACATCCCTTCCCTGTAAAAGACAAGTGCTAAAGCCAGAAAAACGAGTGCTGTACCGGCTTCCCGCTGCAAAATAATGAGCAGCATAGGCAAGAAGATGATAAGGGCGGAGAGTAGGAAATTCCTGATTTTCAACAAATAGAACTCATACGAGTTCATGAACTTGGCCAACGCCAGCAAGGTGGCGAATTTAGCAAATTCCGCAGGTTGCAGGCGAATGAATGGCGTAATAACAAGCCATGAACGCGATCCTTTGATGTCGGGCGCCACAAAGATAGTCACAATAAGAAGTAACAGTATAGCGCCGTAAATAAGATAAGCGAAAGTCTCAAAAAAATGCTTGTCGAGCATCATGATTATGAAAAGAAGGACGACGGCGATGCCAATCCATAATAGTTGTTGTCCGGGCCGCACGGTAAGGTCCATAAGGTTAGGATTATCCCAATCATAACTTGCGCCGTATATACTGATCCATCCGGCCGTTATCAGGATGACAAACAGCAGGATCGTAAACCAGTCGACCGACTTCCACGTACTTGTATTTTTACCCGGCATGCTCTTCTTCTACTTCAATATCAGCTATTTTTAATCGATATGTTCGTCTTCTACTACCGGTTTTTTTATAAAATCAAGCGACCCGGGACTTGTGTCCAAATTGATAATTTCTGTCTCACGATATTTGTCCCAGCTAAAAATTTCTCCAAAAAAGAATTTTTCAAGCATCAGTCGGGCTGCAGGTACGGCTACTTTGGCGCCCCAGCCTCCATTCTCGACAAAGACGGCTATCGCCACTCTCGGATTATTCATTGGCGCAAAAGCGATACAAGCCGAATGGTCGCGTCCATGATCATATTGAACCGTTCCTGTTTTAGCACAAACCTCAATGCCGGGTAACGGCAGACCCCTGCAAGTACCCCAGGTAACGGCATTTCGCATACCTTCAACGACATATTCAAAATACGTTCTGTCAATACCCGTATATTTCCTTGTTGTGTACTTCTCTTCTAATGGCGTATCCTGTATTTCGCGCACTATATGCGGAACAATGTAATAACCGCGATTCGCTATCGTTGCAGCAAGGTTGCAGAGTTGCAGCGGTGTCGCACTTATATCTCCCTGACCAATCGCATTCGAAATGATACTACTTGAGTTCCAACGTTTATTTCTGTTATTGTCATAAACCGTACTGTTTGGAATAAAGCCACGATTCTCATACGGTAGATCGACGCCTAACGCATAGCCGAATCCTAAAGAAACAATACGATTTTTCCACGCTTCAAAGGCTTCCTGTATGGAACCATACTGTATGGAATCATTACCCCTGCGAAAATCCAACATCTCGCGATACCCCCAACAAAAATACGAATTGCAGGAAGTCGCCAATGAGGAAACAAGCGCTAACGGCGTACCATGCACGTGACAGGCGGGACGCCCGTTTAGATATGGATATCCGCTGTGGCACGAAAATGTTTTATCTTTTGTTATCACGCCTTCCTGCAAAAATACCAATGCCTGCGCCGGTTTGAAGGTAGAACCAGGCGAATAATGACCTTGAATAGAACGGTCAAACAAAGGTTTCTTTGGATCGCGTAACAGCATCTGGTAATTTACACCCCGCTGTTGCCCGACAAGTATATTCGGATCATACGAAGGCGTTGTAACAAGACAAAGTATTTCGCCGGTAGCAGGCTCTATCATAACAATAGCGCCCTGTTTGCCTTGCAAAAGTTTTTCGCCATAAGCCTGCAATTCCATGTCAATTGACAGGGTAATATTTTTCCCTGATACAGGCGCTATGTCGTATTTTCCATCTTCGTATCTGCCTTTCGTACGTCCATGCACATCCCGTAATAATATCTCGGCGCCCTTTTCGCCACGAAGATTTTTTTCATACGAACTCTCTAAACCCGCACGACCTATATAGTCGCCCGGCACATAATAATCATCTTTAACAATATCTTTTGGATTTACCTCGCTCAGATATCCCAAAATATTTGCAGCATTTTGACACCCATATTCCCTTAATGCACGATTACGAACATGAAATCCGGGGAACTTATAGAGCTTCTCCTGCAAGACGCCGTATTCTTTTGCAGGCAACTGATTCATAAACAATTGAGCAGTATAGGAGGAATAACCCGGATTCAATTCCCTGTTTTTGATATTGGCTATTCGGGTATCGAAATTTTCTTTTGTAATACCTATCGTACGGCAAAAATCAAGCGTATCAAATGGTTGCACATCTCGAATGATAACCATCACATCATACGAAGGTTGATTATAAACTAACAACGTACCGTTGCGGTCATAGATAACGCCACGGGAGGGATAAAGTGTGCGCTTCAGGAAAGCATTACTGTCGGCCCATTTCTTATAGTCATCACTCAATATCTGCAGCGAAAAAAGCCGGATGATAAAAATGAATAACAAGACGATAACAATACCGGATATGATATACCGACGTTTATAGAAAGCATATTTTAATTGTTTATTCTCCATCTTTTATTTGTATCAGATTAAAAGATTCAATAATAAAAATCAGTAATACAGTCAATAAAATACTCGTCAACAATCGTGTTATCATCAATGCAGGTTGATGAAAACCGAAATAATCGATAAAAAACAGGATTACATGATGAAGGGTTACTAATATCAATGTATAACGCGAAAACCTGTTGAACCCGAAGAGCCGGTAAGAGGGGACGCTTCCGTCAGGCAATTCTTTCACATCCACAAATTGTGAAAGCAACGGGTTACGGATAAAACCGATAAACGAACAGGCGGCGGCATGCATGCCAAAGGTATTCGAAAAGATATCAATGATGAGACCTAACAAAAATGACAATAATATCACGCTTGAACGCGAAGTATTTATCCGGAATTTCAGGATTACATACAGGTAAACAAAAGGCGTAACGATTCCAAACAAGTGAATATGATTGATCACAAGTGTCTGTAACAACACAAAAAAAATAAAATAAAAAAAATCCCTGAACCGTCTAATCATTTTTCTTCGCCTCCCGTTCTAATTCTTTTTGTTCATTCTGTAATCGGTTATCTATCACATATAATGCGTTCAGCGACTGAAAATCAGTAGCAAAACGCACTTTCAACGAATAAAAATTATCATCTTCCTGTTTATTATACGATTCGACAATGCCCACCATAACACCGGGTGGAAATAAATCCGAGTATCCGCTTGTAACAATCGTATCTCCTACCTGAAAGGTGGCATGGGCGGCTATTTCTTCCAAGTAACCGTATCTCACATCGCCTCCTTTCCACGACAAAGGGCCGAAAAAATGGGTGTTTTGTATTTTACAACTCACCTTGGATTTCACGTGCAACAACGACATGGCCATGGCAAAACGGTCGCCTACCGTTGTGATGATACCTGCAATACCACGCGGAGAAACAACGCCCATATCGGGATGTATGCCATCTTTCGAGCCTTTATTAATCATAAAGTAATTCGTTTGGGTATAAACGCTGTTACTTATAGCTCTGGCAGTAAGGTATTGATAGGTATAACTTCTTTTTAAAATAGTGTCGGCTAATACCGTATCTTTTAAAAACACCTGGCTGAAAATGGTTTTATCGGTTGTTTTATCATCTATTAGTTCATGCAACCGAAGCACTTCCATTTCGAGCAGACTATTACGCTCTAATAGCTCCTGATTCGCTTTTTGCAGGTCAAAATAGGTGAAAATGGCGCTTGAGGCAGACATCATACGCCCTGTAATCGCATTTGCAGAACTTAATATCATATTACGCTGGTAAGCATTGTTGTGATAAATCAATACAAACGCGATTATTTCACAAAAAACAAACAAAAACCAATGTCTTTTGGCAACTATGAACGCCAGCAGTTTTTGCATGATAAAAAAATCAATTCTTATATAGGAAATTGAATTTATTCAGGTTTTTCAGCGCAACACCTGTTCCCCTCGCTACGGCGCGTAGCGGGTCTTCTGCCACACGGAACCGAATGTTTATCTTGTCGGTCAGCCGTTTTTCCAATCCGCGCATCAAAGCGCCGCCTCCGGTAAGATAGATACCGTTGTGTACTATATCGGCATACAGTTCAGGCGGCGTATTCTCTAATGTACTCATGATCGTTTCCTCCACCCTTACAATGGATTTATCCAAGCAATTCGCAATCTCCTGAAAAGAGATAGGTACTTCCATTGGCAACGACGTCATCAGATTAGGGCCATGAACGACATAATCCTCCGGTGGATTATCCAATGAGGGAAGTACGGCGCCAACCTTAATCTTTATCGTTTCTGCTGTTCGTTCGCCTACTTTTACATTATGCTGGCGACGCATATATTCCATGATGTCAGCCGTAAAAACATCGCCTGCTAACTTAGTGGATGTCTTAGTTACAATACCGCCTAACGAAATAACCGCTACTTCGGTCGTACCGCCTCCAATATCCACTACCATATTACCCTCCGGCGCTTCCACATCAAGTCCGATCCCGACAGCAGCCGCCATCGGCTCATCTATCAGGTAGACCTCGCGACCGCCAGCGCGCTCTGCCGAATCCCTGACAGCCCGACGTTCCACTTCGGTAGCCCCCGAAGGGATACAAACAACAATTCGCAAAGGCGGTGAGAACCAATGACTTTTGACATTTATCATCTTGATCATCCCGCGTATCATCTGCTCGGCTGCATAGAAATCGGCTATCACACCATCGCCAAGTGGGCGTATCGTACGAATATCGGCATGTGTCTTTTCATACATCAACCGTGCCTGCTCGCCGATAGCCAGCACTTTATCCGTGCGCCGGTCTAATGCCACAACCGAAGGAGCATCCACCATGATTTTGTCGTCGCAGATAATAATCGTATTGGCTGTGCCAAGATCGATAGCTAAATCTTTTGTAAAAGAGAATAAACCCATATTAGTTTTTTAGTTTTCAGTTTTCAGTTTTCAGTTTTCAGTTTTCAGTTCTTCATTAATCATTAATCATTAATCATTAATGTTTGAAATGGCGTACACCGGTTTTTACCATGGTCATATCATGGTCGTCGCAATATTGTACCGACAACTTGTCGTTCACAGAGCCGCCGGGCTGTATGACCGCTGTGATACCTGCCGCATTAGCTATCTCCACACAGTCAGGGAACGGAAAAAAGGCGTCGGATGCCATCACTGCCCCATGCAGGTCGAAGTGGAACAAACGGGCTTTTTCGATGGCCTGTTTCAGTGCGTCAACGCGTGAGGTCTGCCCTACTCCACTGGCGCACAACTGTCTGTTTTTCACTAATGTGATTGCATTCGATTTACTGTGTTTAACGATTTTGTTGGCAAACAGCATATCTTCAATCTCCCTATCCGCAGGCTTCTTTACCGTCATATTCTTCAAGTCGTCAATCGTCTGAATGCTTGTATCACGTTCCTGCACCAATACACCGTTCAACATCGAACGATACTGTTTTGACGTCGTATAAACCGTTTCGTTACGTTTCAAAATGATACGGTTTTTCTTCTGCATAAGCGCTTCCAAAGCTCCCATCGTATAGTCAGGGGCTATAATCACTTCAAAAAACAACTTATTGATCTCTTCGGCTGTTTCCGTATCAATCTCCTCGTTAGTAACTAAGATACCTCCATAAGCCGAAAGCGGATCACATGCCAAAGCATCCTTCCACGCTTCAAGCACGGTATCGCGCGACGCGACGCCACACGCATTGTTGTGCTTCAGGATTGCGAAAGTCAAATCGTCAAACTCATCAATCAACGCCACTGCCGCGTCAATATCCAACAGGTTATTATAAGAGATCTCTTTCCCATGCAATTTCTCAAATAAAGCCTCAAAATCGCCAAAGAACACGCCCCGTTGATGCGGATTCTCGCCATAACGCATGACATAGGCATCGTCGGCGGCGGCCCGAAAAGCGGAACATTCGCCTTCATCAAAATAATTGAAGATAGCGCTGTCATAACCGGATGTGACTGCGAATGCTTCCTTCGCAAAAAAACGTCGGTCGGCAAGTGTTGTTTCCGCGCCCTTTTCTTCTAACAGGTACAAGAAAGGGGCGTATTGTTTCTGTGAGGCAATGATCACAACATCCTTATAGTTTTTAGCAGCCGCCCGTATCAATGAAATACCGCCGATATCTATTTTTTCTATAACCGCAGCTTCATTAGCCCCCGAAGTTACTGTTTCTTTAAACGGGTATAAATCAACAATTACCAGACCTATCTCGGGAATCTCATATTGCTTTATCTGCTCCTGGTCAGCTTCATGATCGCGACGGGAAAGGATACCTCCGAAAACTTTCGGATGAAGCGTCTTAACCCTTCCTCCTAAAATTGCCGGATAACCCGTAAGCGCCTCTACCGATTCGCAAGGAATACCTATCGATTCAATATACTGTTGCGTACCTCCCGTCGAAACAAATTCGACGCCCTCTGCATATAATTTATTGATTATTAATCCTAATCCATCTTTATTATAAACCGAAACCAAAGCCCTTTTTATCTTTTTAGTATCTTCCATATTACTCCTTCCTTATTAAAATCGCACAAAAGTAGCTATTTATTTTGTAACATAAACATTTTAGGAGATAAAAAATGGATGAGTCTACTCCGAAAAGTATTTTTACCGCAAAGAGCGCAAAGAAGTCGCAAGGTTCGCAAAGTATATATGTTTTAATTTCAATCAATTGCGTTGCGGTTATAAAGATAGGCGCATTTAGCAATCATGGTCAAAGACGGGGTACGGGAAGGAACTAACTATTCATCAGGTTTCTGAATTTGCTGAATATTTTGTCTTTGATTGATTGGTTGGGTTGAAAATTGGGGGAGGTCTCAAATCGGCGGATGCTTGCTTTTTCTTCAGAGGACAGCGTTTCGGGGATGTATACGCTTATATTCACGAGCAAATCGCCCGTGCCATAACCGTTGAGCGAAGGCAGACCTTTTCCGCGTAAACGGAGGATTTTACCGGGTTGCGTGCCCGGTTCGATCTTCACTTTGGCGCGCCCGTCTACAATAGGCACTTCGACCGTATCGCCTAACATGGCTTGTGGGATAGAAAGTAACAGGTTATATACCAAGTCGTTTTCATCACGTAACAGTTCCTTGTCCGTTTCTTCTTCGATAACGACAAGTAAATCTCCGTTATCGCCGGCAAATCGTCCGGCATTGCCTTTACCGCGAACAGATAGTTGCATCCCCTCCATCACGCCGGCAGGGATATTGATAGGTATCACTTCGTCAGACTGAACGATGCCATCACCGAAGCAGGCTGGACATTTCTTTGTAATCGTCTTACCCTGTCCACTACAGGACGGACAAACGGATTGTGTCTGCATCTGACCGAGAATGGTATTTGTTACCCGTGTCACATATCCATTACCGCGACAGGACTGACAGGTTGTGATGCTTCGATCGTCTTCTGCGCCGCTGCCCCGACATTTTGTGCACGTAATATATTTCTTTACCTTAATCTTCTTCTCTACCCCGCTGGCTACTTCTTTGAGATTCAGCTTCACTTTCACCCGAAGGTCTGAGCCCCGCGGCACTGAACGGCCTCCGCCTCTTCCCGAATGACCGCCGAACCCGCTAAATCCGCCAAAACTGCCGAACCCGCCAAAATGACCGCCGAAAACACTTCCGAACTGCTCGAAAATATCTTCCATCGACATACCGCCGCCAAAGCCGCCGCCGGCAGCCGACGTGCCTACGCCTGCATGTCCAAACCGGTCGTAACGGTCACGCTTATCCTGATTACTCAATACATCATAAGCCTCGGCCGCTTCTTTAAAATTCTCTTCTGCTTCCTTATCGCCCGGATTCTTATCCGGGTGATACTGAATCGCCTTTTTCCGGTACGCTGTTTTTATCTCATCGGTGGTAGCGCTTTTAGTAACGCCCAATACCTCGTAATAATCTCTTTTGGACATATTAATTTTATTTATTCGCCAACAACGACTTTGGCATGACGCAGCACTTTGTCAAATAGCATATAACCTGTTTGTATGCAATCGATTACCAGCCCTTTCCTGTCTTCTTCGGGTACCGGAAAGGTAGCAACCGCTTCAAATAAATCGGTATTAAATGGTTGATCGATAGCATCAATCCTTTTTACTCCCTGTTGTGACAGGTAATTGATAAATTTGTCATAGATCAGTTTCACACCTTCGACGGTTGAAGTTCTATCATCTGTCGATTGCAGCGTGTCCAAAGCGCGTTCAAAATCATCAATAACAGGCAGAATATTAGCCAGCACGGTAGCGCCACCGGTCTTTATCAAGTCCGCTTTTTCGCGTATCGTACGTTTTCTGAAATTATCAAACTCAGCGTTCAAACGAAGGTATGTATCATTCAAAGCGGCATATTTCTCTTCCCAGGCGGGTTCCTGTATCGTTTCCGTCTCGATCGCAACATCTGACATTTTGTCGTTTTCCGAAGTCTTTTCAGACTTATTTTCCGCATCATCCTGTAAATTTGTCACTTCATTCATTCCCTCGTTGATTGTCTCCTTCGCTTCCGTTTGTGGTTGTTCAAACGCTCCAAACGTCTTTTCCGTATGTTTGTTCATATTTTCAATTAATTTTTAGTCATTTTACATTGCTTATGGCAAAAATGTTGCCAATGTTGAAAAAGATTCGTATTTTTGCCCGTTCGCCCGTTCGCCCGTTCGCCCGTTCGCCCGTTCGCCCGTTCGCCCGTTCGCCCGTTCGCCCGTTCGCCCGTTCGCCCGTTCGCCCGTTCGCCCGTTCGCCCGTTCGTGCCTTCGCCCTTTTATAATTAATAATTCATAATCATTTTCCCGTATGAAACAGTCATGTAATCCCTTACACCCAAGCAATAATGAAAATTTACCCATTAATCATTAATCATTAATCATTTTTTTACGTATGAAAAAATTATTCCCATTAATAGCCTTTTATAGTTTGTTCGTAACGACTAACGCACAGGAAATAACCTGCCGTTACGGTTTCAGTTACGAAATAAGCAACAGTCAGAACTGGGGGAAAAACTTGCCCGTGATAACAAGCGTTTACCCTAACACGCCGGCAGAAAGAGCCGGTCTGAAACCCTTCGACATCATTGAGGAGGTAGAAGGTACGCCTATCACTGAAAATGAGTTGGACGATATTCACCTGTTCCTGAACCCTGAGGGGATGCAACTCGTTGAGTTGACGATAAGAAACATAAGCGAAGGTTCCCATAAGGTGAAAATCAACAAAGAATGTAAAAGCCTCACTTCACTGTCTGAATCGCAGTTGGCTACCGCTTTCTCCATGTACGCAACGGAAGATACACACGATAGATTATTCTCCTGCCCTTTCGTGACAACTCAAACAAAAGACCCCGTCGATTTTGCAGGATTTAAGTCTTTTAATTTTTCCGGCGACGAGGCCAATCAACCTGAATTGGCTAAAAAAATAAACGAGCTTATCCGGAAAGAGTTGATGAACAGAGGCCTTCAATATAATCCGGTCAATCCCGATCTGATAGTACATATTTACTATTCGTTCAATAAAAACCCGAATTACAAACCCAAAACAATAAAAGATGAAACCGGCTTTACTTACCGGTACGACACAGGACGCGACCGGATGGTCAAACTACCTTTTTTACCTGCCAATACCATCGAAACCGAAGCGGAATATATTCTTAAATTAGGATTCCGCCTCGAAGACCGCATGTTCGTAAAGGGACGAATCATCTGGGAATGTGAAGCGAATGAATTGCTGAATGAATTGTATTCACTCGAAGATTTCGCTTTTATACATATTCCGCTGATGTGCATGCAATATCCATATATTAAATACGGACGTAATGTTCAATTCCGCCTGTCAAAGAAAAAATACAACTATACAGGCCTCAATTACAGCATTGAGAATATTTCTGTAATAGCGTCTGTCGACCCGTATTCACCGGCCGCCAATGCCGGAATCAGACCTTTAGACCGATTGGATGCAATCAACGATAAACGGATGGACCGGACATCGCAACAGTTCACCGCCACTTATCGCAAGTTTATCGTTAACACCCTGAAATACAAAGATTACAGTTCGCGATTTACAGATGCAAACGGATTTCCCGACCGTATGTATTGGGATACCCTCAAATATCCGCAAATCTTAAAAGAGTTTGAAAATAAAAAGAACCTGACAGCTTTCTCCTATCTTTTCAACTATGCGCCTTTCATCAACTCATCCGGCAATACAATCTGCTCCCTTAAATTGAAAAGAAATAAGGAAAAATTGGAGTATACTATACGTCCCGAAATACGTTCCGAGATTACAGTAGTGGTGGATTAATTAATGATTAATGATTAATGATTAATGAATTAATGATTAATGATTAATGATTAATGATTAATGATTAATGATTAATGATTAATGATTAATGATTAATG
>Ga0099364_10005617_pt1 | contig 18549 bp, 9 predicted proteins | sample TergutTh196P3_FD_73070 | JGI IMG/M metagenome (GOLD analysis project Ga0099364, IMG submission 73070) | Microcerotermes parvus P3 segment gut microbial communities from Pointe-Noire, Republic of the Congo - Th196 P3 | ecosystem: Host-associated > Arthropoda: Insects > Digestive system > Gut ...
TGGGTTCAGAACGTCGTGAGACAGTTCGGTCCCTATCTGTTGCGGGCGCAGGAGAATTGAAGGGAGCTGTCCTTAGTACGAGAGGACCGGGATGGACGCACCTCTGGTGCACCAGTTGTCGTGCCAACGGCACAGCTGGGTAGCCAAGTGCGGACGAGATAAACGCTGAAAGCATCTAAGCGTGAAACTCTCCCTGAGATAAGTTCTCCCATCCTTTATGGAGTAAGGGCCGATGTAGACTACATCGTCGATAGGCCGGAGGTGTACGCACGGCAACGTGTTCAGCTGACCGGTACTAATAGCCCGAGGGCTTGATCTTATCGATTAACGATTAACAATGAACAATGAACAATTAATTTGCTCAAAGTACACAGCGTTGATTGTTAGTCAAAAGATATATATGCAGGCTACGGCCTTGCCATTGTCATTGTTCGGTTTTGAAGGCACGGACAGGTTATTTAAAGTCGCCGCCAAAGGCGACGCACAGTTGGTGTTTATTACGGTGAGGATCCACCCGTTCCCATTCCGAACACGGAAGTTAAGCTCATCAGTGCCGACGATACTTGGCTGGAGACGGCCCGGGAAAATAGGTCTTCGCCAACACAAATGCAAACAAGGCTGCTCATTATGAGTTAGCCTTGTTTGTTTTTTTCTTTTATTATTATTGTGAAAATCCAGATTAAATGCTACAATAATTTATACAAATTGAAAGGAATTTGATTACATGAAATTTTCACAAATGCCGTATGTAAGACCGGAATTTGAAGAAACAAATGAAAAGTTAAAGTCTTTATGCAAAGCTTTCAGAGAAGCTAAAGATGCACAGGAATGTTTTGCGATATACAAAGAAATCGACGAATATTATAGCCATGTATCTTCCATGTTTTCCATTGCATATATCAGAAATACCTTGGACACCACTGATGAATTTTACAACAATGAAAGGGAATACATGAATAAAACCCAACCTAAGCTCATGGAGGTTTCACAAGAAATTAGACTAGCATTGTTGGAATCACCCTATCGAAAGGATTTGGAGAACGAATGGGGTACACTCATGTTCGATAAATTCGAAATGGCTTTGAAGGTTTTTAAGCCCGAAATTGTTGAAGATTTACAAGAAGAAAACCGTCTATCAACAGAATATGATAAATTAATCGCATCGGCGCAAATTGAGTTTGATGGAAAAACATTGACACTGGCAGAATTAGCACCCTATCATGAAAATGCTGACAGAACGATTCGAGAGGCATCAATGCGAGCAAGGGCAGATTGGCATATGGGTCATGCTGACAGGCTGGATAGCCTCTTTGATGAATTGGTGAAAGTGCGTACAGAAATTGCAAATAAACTTGGATATGAAAACTTCATAGAACTTGGATACTATAGAATGAACCGATTGTGTTATGACCGCAATATGGTGGACAAGTTTAGACAGGCTGTTGTTGCGAGCATTGTCCCCATTGTAAAGCGTTTAAAATCAGAACAAGCGCAGCGCATAGGAGTCGATAGTATAACAGTGTATGATGATGCCTTCGAACATCCCGATGGCAATGCGAAACCTATTGGTACCGCAGATGACATTTTTGCCCATGGGAAGAAAATGTACAGTGAATTATCAACTGATACTGCGGAGTTTATGGAGTTCATGCTGGAAAACGAGCTTTTCGATGTGCTAACGAGACCGGGAAAATCAGGCGGTGGTTACTGCGCCACCATAGATGAATATAAGTCCCCCTTTATATTCGCAAATTTCAATGGTACCTCAGGGGATATAGACGTATTGACCCATGAAGCTGGACATGCCTTTGCAAGCTTTGTAACTAGCGACATCTATCCATCGGATTTAAGGGATTATACATATGAAACAGCAGAAGTCCATTCCATGAGCATGGAGTTTTTTACCTGGCCCTGGATGGAAGGATTTTTCGGAGATCAAACACATAAATACCGCATTAGTCATTTATCCAGTGCCATGACATTTATTCCATATGGTTCAATGGTTGACCATTTTCAACATTATGTGTATGAAAAACCTGATATGACTCCTAAGGAGCGCAACGAACTGTGGGCAAAACTTGAAAAGGAATATCGTCCATATCTTGAGCAAGAAGGCTTTCCCTTTTATGGAGAGGGACGTCGCTGGCAAGCACAAAGGCATATCTATATGCGACCTTTTTACTATATTGACTATTGTTTAGCCCAGACAATGGCCCTTGCATTTTGGGCAGAAGATCAAAAAGACCACGAAGCGGCTTGGGATAAATATTGCCGTTTCGTTAGCCTTGCCGGAACTAAGACATTCAGCGACCTTGTGGCTGATGCGAAGCTACCTAGCCCATTTGTTTCGGACACCTTGAAAACCGTTGCAGATGCAGCACTTGAATGGTTGGAGAACAACTGACCGTAAAATAAGTTCACGCGAACAGCATAAAAACAAAGATAGATTAACATAAGAGCGGTACTATTTTCATATTGCAACTATTCATGCAAGTATGAAAATAGTACCGCTCGTGTATTTTTAATATTATAACAAAATCAATTGCTGTTTGTTTTTAACGTTTTTTGTGAAAAGCCTGCGCAAATTTCGCCAGAGGCAGCAAATACTTCTGCTGAGGGAAGCTGCCTAGATTGAAAACCATAAAGCTTACAACCCCTAGGAAACTGAGGATTCCAAGTAACGAAATAATACTGGCATTTCATACAATCTATTTTTTCATTGCTCATGGATTGATGCTACTTACCTCCCAAATAATTTAATATAATTAAACAAGCGATTTCATTCACTAGATTATGCTTAACACCAGGGACTCCTGAGACATCCTAGACACCCGACAAGTATTGTAAATAACTCTCCAGTATCAAGGCAGCTGCCACAGCATCAATGGTGTTTTTTTTCTTTTTGCCACGTTTTCCTGTTTCTGAAAGGATACGCTGGGCACTCATGGTTGTCATGCGCTCATCCCATAATACTATTTCCAGCTCCAATTTACCCTGAAGCTCCAATTGACCTTCAAGAAGCTTAGCAAACTCTTCGCTCTTTTTTGCCCTGGGACCTATGCTTCCATTCATATTTTTCGGATAGCCCAGGACGAGTATGGCTACGTTTCTTTTGTGGGCTTCTGAAACAATATTCGCCGCCAATGCATTTTGGTCTTTTTCGACAATCAACCAAGCTTCACCCGATATGGAAGCGGATTCATCGGAGACAGCCACTCCGCTTCGGACATCGCCTAAATCGATTGCCATTACTCGCATATACTACTCCTCAAATAAAATATCGTGTTCCTCATTAATATCATCGTAATCATCTTGGTTTTTTGCATCATCTATTGCATCCAGAAGCTGCCTGTACCAATTGAGTGAATCATAAAAAGCAGCTGTCAAAACTTCCACATCGATGCCATTTCGCACCATGCTTATCGCCGTGCCGTTCCAATCTGCTCGCTCGTACGCATAAATCAAAGAGAGTACATCATACAAGCGACCTCTTTTGCTAATGAGCGCATCCCAGATTTCTGGACCTGCTGCAACTTCCTCTAAAGCCTCATGCATGGGGCATTGCAAAATAACATCAAGCATGGAAAACAAACCTGTGATGAAAAGTGTGCCAGATTGTAAAGACATATCGAAAGCTGGAGCTAAGTTTTCGGCAAATTTGGCTCTCAGTAGTGAAAGCCTTGTAATCTCACTGGGACGGTCTTCACCGATACCAATGGAAATCGCAACTGTTGCCCATTTTTTTACTTCCCTTTGACCCAAAATCGCCACTGCTTGGCGAATTGATTCGATTCTTCTGCTCCTGTCGGGATTAAGTGCATTGAGGAATTTCAAAAGGGAAATTGAAAGTGCAGGGTCACGCTCGATGGTGTTTGCTGCGTCAATCAAATCGAAATCATCGTTATTGATGTGACCCATCAAGTTGAGAGCGTTAATTTTCACTGGAGCTATTTCACCAATTCCCTGGGTAATGGGTTGGCTATAAAAACCACCGGAAAGCAAAACATTTCTGACCCCAGCGAGCCTATTAAAGTCTATCATATCAGGTATGTCAGTAATTACAAGGGTTATTTTTGTAATATATGGGCGAATAGTCTTTATGTCCTCTGTGAAAAATTCATCATTATAACCCAGGAGGATATAATCGAAGAAATCGATGGCAGTTTCCAGACTCATTGCAGTTGGTAAACCCTTTAGCGCCAATCTATAACCGTTGCGTTTTAGGCTACCCAATTTTGCATATGCTGCATTGTCATAAAGGGTGTTTCTATCGATGATGCACACAAGATTGGTCGGAGGTATTTTGAAATTAGCAGGCATACCGATTAGAAGCTGGTATTTGCTCAATTCAACAAAGCATTCATTGCTACCAGCTAAAGGTTCTACGCCTATTTCCCTTATATATTCATATTCTGGAGCAAGCAATTCCGTTCCCAATCTGCGATGGTCATCGATGGAACCCAATAATTTATCGCCATCTTGTGTTACCATTTGATATGCATGGACAGCCATTTGAGAGTCAAATAGGGGAATCGTGCTAACGAAAAATCTAGTACTCATGAGCATTGCCTCTTTCAATAAAATGTTGTCATATTCACTAAGTTTTTCGTTATTTTACCCAGTATACATTAATAATAATGATATTAAGGTGGATATTTAGCTGTTTATTTCTTGCCATCGGTATTGCTATCATATAAAATGGTGAAACTGTAAAGAAATGTGTATAAAGGCAGGTAATGGGTATTATGGGTATTGTTTTGGGTATTGATGTGGGAGGTTCCACAACGAAGATTGTGGGACTTAGAGAAAATGAATTATTTGGAACGCTCCAAGTACGAGCTACAGATCAATTGACATCTTTATTTGGTGCCATTGGGAATTTTTTGCTTAAAAATAGTTTGAAATTAGAAGATATATCCCTTATATCCTTGACAGGTGTTGGAGCTTCATTCATCGATGATTTAGTATATGGCATAGAAACTAGAAAGGTCAACGAATTTGAAGCAATTGGCAAAGGAGCTTTACATCAATCGGGTTTGGAAGAAGCAATTGTCGCCAGCATGGGGACAGGTACCGCCTTTGTTCGAGCGGGACGAGAAGGAGTGAGTCATCTAGGCGGTTCTGGTGTTGGGGGAGGAACAATTCTCGGGCTTTCCGCATTGATGCTGGGAAAAAACGATATTGAAGCTGTGATTGCCCTGGCGAACTCGGGGAAACTAGCCAATGTCGATTTATTGGTTCGAGATATAATAGGGGATGATGCTGGTTCATTACACCTTGATTTAACCGCGGCAAATTTCGGAAATATAAAAAGCACGGCATCTGAATCTGACATCGCACTGGGAATTATCAATATGGTATTTGAAACAATCGGAATGATGGCGGTGTTTTTAGCTAGAAACGATAGCATAAATGATGTGGTTTTGACTGGAACACTAACCATGATTCCCCAAGCAGCAGATATTGAGCGTGCATTTTCCAACTTAACAGACAAACGATTCATTATCCCACAAAATGCAGTTTTCGCCACAGCAATAGGAGCTGCCCTTGCCTTGTAAGGGGAATCATCAATCGCTGACCAATACATGATATGCTCGTAAAGCCGATTATCAATCGTCCGCCAATGGCACAGTGATTAGCATACTTTATTCAGTTGAATCAAAAGTAGCGAAATATTCTACCAATAAATCTACACAAGCACCATAAGACATCAAACCCAGCTCCTGGTCCTGAGACTTTAGAAAACCATCATATGCTGTGTTTACGGTTTCGCTGACTATTGTGGTCACGGTTGTCAACGCATTGTCAATAAAAACCACACCTGTTTCAACTGTTTTTTGCCTTTGCCAATAGGCACTGTTAGCTTGTAAATCACTTCTGACTTCATCGCTCATGGATTCGTCAAACTCCAGCCAATCTGTGAAGCTTGACATTGTTAAAGCATTTCTGAGATATATCAAACCCATCAAATAACCTGCATATTCATAAGCTAGATTATCTGAGCTAATGCAAGCCAAGATTCCGATGAAGTTCGCCTCATCCTCGCGGGCGACACCGCATTGGTGCGCCAATTCATGGGCGATGGTGGCAGGCATTAGGAAAATAGGGGAGCGGGTGTTTATATTCGATTCTCCTGTGGGAGCGAAATATATACCAGTATATCCGGTACGGCTCATGAGCCAAGAAAACATCATAGGTTTTGGTTTATATAAGCGAGTCTCCAGTTGAGGAAAAGTTTTGAAAACCTGCCCATATATTTCAGTTGACATGGCAAATAGCTCACGCCTGTCACCGATGACAGAACCATTTTCATCCCTTGGCATCAAAACAGCAAGCTCATTTGCTTTTTTAACAAAATGCATGGAAACATATTTCAAATTTTCCGCAGTGACAGATTGCCCAGTAAAACCGTGGTTATCAGCAAAACCAGGAGCATGGTAGGCACTATTCCAGAGCCAGGAAAAAATACTCCAACAATATAATAGTACAACGATGATTGTGAGAAGCCTTTTTCCGATTGCACTGGCTCGCTCTCGTTTTTTTATAAATTGAATTATAGTTTTAATTAGCTTGAAAAGGTAGTATATCAGCCAAATTCCTCCAAGGACGAACAAGACCTCCATGAGAGAGTAAGGGTAAATGGAGGAAAAAAGACCCAAAGCCCCTCTGATGGGGGCTGTTATCGTACCAGCTATCCAATCCATTGCCAAAATGTTGTTACGCAAAGAGTAAAATAGAGCCATGGATAAAACAGGTAATATGCAAATAAATATGTAAACGCCGCGGGGAAGCCGAATAGCTCTCCGCTTTCCATTATCGTTCATATTATTAACCGATGACTGCTTCAAATAAATTCTATGCGAATCTTCTAAGCACAGCATCTCCTATTTTATCAAGATGAAGCTGCTGGGAAACACCACCCATATTATATGCAACCATGGGCATTCCATAAACTACGCATGAAGCCTCGTCTTGACCAATTGTATATGCTCCCGCTTTTCTCATGTCAGTAAGCCCTTTTGCTCCATCTGCGCCCATACCTGTGAGAATGACTCCCACAGCGTTGTTACCGGCTGTTTTAGCAACGGATTCAAAGAGTACATCAACGGAAGGGCAATGCCCGCTTACTTTTTCTCCAGGAGCCAAGTGAATATAATAGCCAGAAGCATCTTGACGAAGATACATTTGCATATCGCCACCTGGGGCTATTAATACGGTACCAGCCTTTACACGGTCACCATTCTGCGCTTCTCTGACTCGCATGGCACAAATTTTATCCACTCGCTCGGCATACATTTTTGTGAAAACCGGAGGCATATGCTGGACAATTACGACTCCTGGCGCATTGGCAGGAAAATGCTTTATCACCGAAATGATGGCTTCTGTCCCACCGGTGGAAGCACCTATTGCGATTAGACTTTTGGCAGTGATGCGAGATAGACCTATGCGCGCGGGAGCCGATTGAGCCATAGGTGCCGAACTGATTATCGGAGCTGTGGCGGACTCCTGTACATGGGCTGTGGCTGCCACTTTTATTTTTTGAATGATTTCCTGGACGAATTGATCCTCGTCATAACCGCTTCTCGAACCGGGCTTACTTACAAAATCAATGGCACCAGCATGCATGGCATCAAACACATTGCCCGTAAGGGAGCTAATGACAACGGCTTTCATATTCGGATGTTTCGGTAGAACCGTTCTTAAAAAATCATTGCCTCGCATTTTCGGCATTTCCATATCGACAGCGATTACATCGGGGCGGAGCGTTCCAATGCGCAATGCCGCCTCCACTGGGTCGCCGAAACTACCGACAATTTCTATAGAAGGGTCGAGACCCAGCTTTTGGGTGAGAAAAGTCCTGAAAAACAGTGAATCATCCACAATTGCTACACGGATTTTTGACATATTTTTATCACCAAGTTTTGGTAGAATTTTCGAAATAATGATTAACAATATTCAGTATAACCCATATACGCCGTTCATTCAATAATTTTTCTGTGAATAATTTGAAATATTGGGATACTAATTTGTGGAACTGATTTCATATTGTAAAAAGGTTTACCATATGATATTATCCAGTAAGCGTTTCCCATATTATATAGAGGAGAGATAAAATGTTAAAGAAAAGACTACCTGCAATTATCCTTACCCTTGCGCTGGTGCTAAACGCTTTTGTATTTGTGTTGGCAACAGAAAACAATATCGCTTTCAGCGACCTGAGCACAGCTGAAAACGAATATGTCAAACCATTGGTGGACCTCGGAGTAATCGAAGGATATCCAGATGGAACATTCCTACCGAAAAACAACCTCACCCGCGCCCATATGGCGGCAATACTGGCTCGTTTTCTGAATCTTCCCGAGAGTGATACAGCAACGGATTTCTCTGATATGAATGGTTCGGAATGGTATGCGCCAGTGGTGCAATCCTGTGTGGAAGCCGGCTTGTTCCAAGGATATACCGATGGAACCTTCGGAGCTTCTAACAGTCTTACCATGGCTCAATTAGCCGTTCTTATCGAGAGAATAGCAGACCCCGATGCCCAAATTGGGAGCGACAACACCCTAGCTACGAGATGGGATGCAATCACAGCCATTAGGGAAATCAAATTTGTCGTTGCCACAGTCACCGCCGTAGACCGTTATGGCAATGTGAATCTAAATATTAATGGCAACACACTTTTGAGCATGGCATTCTCCACTGGTGATATTATCAATGTCGTATTCGGTGATATAGAACTCGATTTGCCTATTGTGAGCGAATATGGACAAGCCATGATTGGCAACCCCCTAGTACGCGCCCGCAACACAGCTACCCCTGCTTTATTGGCATTAAATATGGACAATTTCGGAGAAGAATATGGCATTGAAGATGGAGATACAGTTTCCATAACACTCAAAGAAGCTGGCGGCTATATTGAGGATTTAGCGGTATTTCTCGAAGTATTCGCAACAGCCAGAACCAATGACCGCGATGATTATCCCGACCTGACAGATGCCCAGTTTGCTAATTTCCGCGATGCAAGCATAGGTAACATAGCAGAAGGTATGCTATATCGTTCATCAAGCCCCATTAACCCCAACATCGGACGCGCTTCATATGCCGACCAAGCAGCCGAGGAAGCCAGCATTGCGGTTATTATAAACCTAGCGCAATCGGAAGCGGAAATCGAAGCTTTGATTGAAGATGAAGAGAACTTCAATTCGCCATATTATGGAAGCCTCTATGAAGATGGCAAAGTTGCTGCCCTTGCAATGGGTGTGGCATTCCGCAGAGAGAGTTTCAGAGACAGGCTGGCTATGGGTATTGAGTTTATGATTGAGAACGAAGGACCCTATCTCATCCACTGCGACGAAGGAAAAGACCGCGCAGGCTTTACAATAGCCCTCTTACAAGCCCTGATGGGTGCTAGTTATGAAGAGATTCTGGATGATTATATGACAACATATGAAAACTATTGGAAAGTCGAGCCAGGCGATGCATATGACCGCTTCGCAGACATCAACGCTGGTGAAATGCTCCGCTACATTGCAGGTCTCGAAACAGGTGCTAGCCTAGAAGGAGCTGACCTTGCCAATGCCGCCAACGCATATCTCCTCGGAATCGGACTGGAACAAGCGCAAATCGACAACTTGGTAGCACTACTCTCAGGCGAAGCAGCCCTATCAAATGCTGCGTAGGGATTGTGACTAGCGGCGTCGGTGAATACTGATGCATATCGGATTAACATTTGGCTAATGCAGCACAATTCATACGCATTAGAAGCATAAGGATAGTAGAATAACGTAAACGGCTTGCTTTGCAAAGAGCAAGCCGTTTTGTGTTGGTGCAGAAGTCTGTTGGGTTCGTCATTGCAAGAATCTTGCATTTTGCTAGTCACGGCATATATTAAACGCACTAATCGTATCATCAAACGCATCAACCGTATCATCAAACGCACTTACCGTGTCAAAAACGCACTAACCGTGACATCAAACGCACCAACCATGTCATTAAATGCACAATCGTGACATCAAACGCACAACCGTGACATCAAACGCACTAACAGTGTCATCAAATGCACCAACCGTATCATCAAACGCACCAACCGTATCATAAAACGCACTAACAGTGTCATCCTGAGCGATAGCGAAGGATCTCATTACACCAAGGAACACACTGCACAAAATATACAAAATATGGAAAAAAATCAAGCATAAAATATGTGCAAAAAAATTATTTAGCACAATCCCTTGCAACAGCAGGAGATAAAATACATGAAAAAAATATAGTTTGAACTTAGTGTAGTAATCTGCTAGTATTGTAGATAAATACGCCAAATGTGCATGGTAGCATCAACATAAAGCGATGAAAAACCATGGGGAGCACAAAGGCGAACAGCAAGGGCTTTAGATTAGCGCAATACAAATAAATATATTCAATAAGGGGTTGAACACAATGAAACGAGGCTTAGGGAAAGGCCTTAGCGCAGTCATCGCGGCAATGCTGGCAATCGGGATAGCGGTATCCCCAGCGCTGGCGGAAAGCTCGGCAAGGACGCCGAATACAGCAGGGGTACAGAGACTCTCGATGCCCATCCCGCAGACGCCGCAGACGGCATATGCTGCGGAGTTTTTGGACAAATGCGAAGGACAACAGTGGTTCATGGAGCTGGTGGAGGGAGTGCTGAACATATCGGGGCGCTCCATCTACACGCTTCGCGACAAGGGTGACCTGGACACGGTGATATCCTTAGCGACAGCGACGCAGCCGGTAGCAGGCAGCAGGCTTCCCGCAGCTGTTGGGGAGCTAACGGAGCTACGGTACCTGTACCTGGGCGGCGCAGGGCTGAGCGGTGAAATCCCCGAAGAGCTGTACCAATGCGTGAAACTGGAAAACATAGACCTGTCCGGAAATGGGCTACAAGGGAGCCTGTCGCCGGATATTGTTGTACTCACGGGCTTGAAAGCCCTTCAATTGCAAGGCAACAGCACGACTGGAGACATACCGGCATTGCCCGCCCTGGAGAGCCTGGACATAAGCGGCAATTCTTTCAGCGGCGGTCTTGACAATGTCACAGCATGCACCACGCTTAAGGCGTTGGCGATATCGGGCAACCCATTCAACCAAGCATTGCCTACGGGAATATCGGCACTGACAGAGCTGCGTGTGTTCCTGGCATACGGCTGCGGCTTCACAGGGGCAATAGCTCCAGAGCTTGGGACGCTAGCGAAGCTGCAAGTCCTTGACATATCGAACAACGGCTTCAGCGGCGGCATACCAGCGACGTTTTCTATGCTGAGCAATCTGGAGCGTCTGGCGATAGCCGACAGCGGACTGACAGGCAGCCTATCGACAGCGATAGCGATGCTATCAGGCTCGGCGAAGCTGGAGTCGCTCGACCTGTCAGGAAACCAGCTGACAGGAGAAATCTCAACCACGCTGACAGCCATGTCTGCTTTGGAGACGCTGGTATTGAGCAACAATAGGCTCACAGGTCAGATCCCCGACATATGGGGGAGCATGAGTGCGCTGAAGACGGTGCATATTGACGAGAACCTGCTGGTCGGGGAAATACCTGCGTCTCTTCTTAGTCTGCAAAGCCTGGGAGGCGAAGTCAAGATAGGCGACAACTACCTGAGCGGCACCAACGCTGCGGGCATAGCAAGAAATGGCGGCAACTTCATCAGCCAGCCCACCGGCGAGTACCAGCTGAGGATTCGAATGCCGGATTACTCAAGGATCCCCATAGGCACAAAATACAACGCCTATGGAGCGTTTACCACCTTGCGGACTGACAATGGCGCAGCGGAGCAAAAAGAGAAGCTGCCGCCGTCGGGCTACGAAGTGGTCCTAGTCACAAACATAAACGACCCCGACAGCTATGTCAGGATAACGGAAGACAGCAACGGGATATACATAGAACTATTGAAGGAAGTTCCATACGAGAACGCGCTGACCTTCGAGCTAAGGATGCTGCCATATAACGGAGCCGCACCCTACACATACGCTACATTCAAAGCGGGCACCGGCGAATTACCCCAGACTCTGGCACCACCCAGTGGAGGCGGTGGAGGCGGCGGCGGAGGTGGCGAAGCCGAAGCGGAAACCGAGATAGTAGAACGCGAGACTCCACAGGTGGAATACATAAGCCACGAACCCTACATCAGCGGCGTAGCCCCCGACAGGGTATCCCCCGGCGGCTACATGACCAGGGAACAGGCTGCGACGATGCTCCACAGGATAGCAGGAAGCCCTGCAGCCACATACGACGGCAGATACCCTGACGTTGCAGATGGACGCTGGTCCGCACAGGCGATAGCCTACGCAACGGAAAAGGGAATGATGGAGGGCTACGAAAACGGAGGCTTCCGACCATCGGGTAACATAACGAGGGCAGAGTTGGCGGCGGTGCTGGTAAGGATGCAAGGCTTTGCGCTGACCGAGGGCTACACAGGCTTCGCCGACGTAGCTGACAGCCACTGGGCGGCGGGCTACATAGGCTCCGCTAGGGAGAACGGCCTGATGCAGGGCTACCCCGACGGCGGGTTTCGACCCGGCGCATACGTGACCAGAGCAGAGGCTGTGACTGCGATAAACAGGATGCTGGACAGGCAGCCGGACAAGGGAGCCATAGACCTGCTGGAATGCCCATTCAACGACATAGAGAAGAGCCATTGGGCTTACTACGACATAATGGAAGCGACGATATACCATAGCGCGACATACGGAAGCGGCACAGAAAGGTGGAGGTAAGTAAAATGGCGAAAAAGATGAAAATAAAAAGACAGATAAAAAAGATACCGAGCGCGCTGGTGAGCCTGCTCCTGTGTGCGGCGATGCTGCTCCAGGCACCTGGTGTTGCCCTGGCGTTCATAAAAGAGGCAAAATGGGACTTCCTGATGCTCCGCACGGCGGCGACCGGCGAGACCCTGTCGGAGTCATATCCATTGGAGAGCGAGGAAAGCCTCAACAGGGCATACAATCCATACACAGAGCGAGCGGAGCTATTGTTCACAATAGAGTACGGACAGCCCATGGCTATAGAGCTGTGGACGGTGGCAACGGGGACATCGCTCTATACGGCTACAGACCCCAGGGGCGAGTTCGTTGGATACCTGCGCGGCAGCAGAAACGGCATAGAGTGGATCTTCGACGACTCTGCAGCCACAGAGTTCATAGGTTACCGGGGCAGGCTCGCAGAGCTGGGCGGCGGCGACCCGAACCCGCCTGTAAATGAAACAAACTTCATCAACACGATAGCCTGGGACGGCGTTGCGATAAACGGCGGTGTCGAAGTACAGCTAGAGGACGGCAGGGAGTACCTGATAACGCTCCAGCCGCTGACGGCAAGCCAGGAGGACGAAAGGGCTTTCCTGCGTGTGACTGTGGACAGATGGCTGCCGCCAGATGGGCTTGGCATGCCATACGGCGCGGGCTCGCCATTTTCCGCACTCTCCTCCCTGCCAGGCAGGCACGACATAAACATGATTACCGGCAACTACCACCACAGCAATGTGGACTTGGCGATATCAGGAGTGCATATACTGTCTATTACCCGCACATACAACTCCATGGACGATTACTCGGGCATATTCGGCGCGAACTGGCGCAGCAACCACGACTACAGCCTTGATGAAACTAGGCTGGGAGTCACCGTGACCATGCCCGACGGCGCAATGCACGAGTTCGCCGAGCTGCACAGCGGCGGCTACTCTGCGCCCATTGGCTCCAGCCTGAAGCTGGAAAAGACTGCATCCGGCTACGCGATGACCGACAGGGCGATGACCCGCTACGAGTTCGACTCCGGCGGACGGATTGTGCGCATAGCCACACTGGGCGGATTCGCTACCACGTATAGCTACGGCGCGGATGGCTTGGAGACGATAAACGGTAGGAGCGGCTCCATAACTCTGAGCTACTCAGGCGGCAGGGTTACCTCCGCGACCAGCTCCGAAGGCAGGAGCGTGGCATACGCCTACGACAGCAGGGGCGACCTGGTATCCTTCACCAACCCCCAAGGACAGCAATGGAGCTATGGCTACGACGGCGGACACAGGCTCACAGAAATGACCGACGGCAATGGCAGGCGGCTAGTCTCGCTTGCCTACGACTGGAGTGGCAGGGCATCATCAATATACATCGGCGGAGCTGTCTCGCCATGCACCATATCATACGAGCTGGAAACCAGGACGACTACGGCAACCGACGCCACAGGGCGTGACACAATATATCGCTACAACAGGGACAGGCTAGTTGTCAGCATACAAAAGCCCGCAGGCGTATACTCCTATGAATACGAAAACGGCAGGCTGAGCAAGGAAACGAGCCCAGAGGGTCATGTCACCAGCTACGGCTACGACTCCGGCGGGAATATGAACGCCACAATCCGAAACGACGGCTCTGGCAGCAGGATAGAGTACAACGCCCAGAACCTACCCACCAGGGTGGAGACTCTGGCAGCGGGCGGTGCCGTGGTAGGCTGGACGAGCTACGAATACGACGCTCGTGGCAACGTCACCAGGGCTGTGGACAGGAACGGAAACGCCACCAACTATGTCTACAACGCCGACAACAACCCGGTCACGATGACCCGCGGTGGCGAGACCACCACCTACGACTACGATGGTGCTGGCAGGCTCACTGACATAACCACACCGGACGGCGAGACCATTAGCCGCAGCTACAACGCCCAGGGCAAGCTGGAAAGGTCGGAGACCGCGATGGGCTTCGCCACCCTGTACGAATACAACGGCAACGGCTTCATGACTGCAATGATAGATCCCTTGGGCTACCGCACGGAATACGAAGTGGACGCAAACGGCAGGGTGACCGCCAGGGTGGACGCACTAGGCAACAGAACTGAGTGGGAATACGATGCTGCGGGCAATACGCTGACGGAAACTGACCCGCTGGGCAATGTCAGAAGCTACGAATACGACCCCGATGGCAGGCTTAAAAGTGAGACCGACCCCGACTCGGGCAGGATATCCTACTTCCACGACGACGACGGCAGGCTAAGCTCCATGACGGACGCCAGGGGGTACAGCTGGAGCTACGGCTACGATTCGGAGGGTAGGCAGACTGGTCTGACCGATCCGCTGGGTCACAGCCTATCGGCTTCCCACGACGATTTGGGCAGACTGCTCTCTTCTACCAACGCCAGGGGCGCAGCGACAACATTCGAGTACAACGCCGACGGCTATATTGAAAAAACAATCGACCCATTGGGCTATACTCGCTCCTTCGTATACGACGGCAAGGGCAACATAACCTCTGCAACTGACGAGAACGGCAACACCTGGACCTACTCCTACGATGAAAAGGACAGGCTGGAAGAGAGCGTCGACCCATATGGGAACAAGACGAAATACGAATATGACTCTAGGGGTAGGCTTGTGCTTACCCGCTCCCCTCTGGGAATAGAGATCGAGTACCGTTACGATGCCGATGGGAGGCTGAGGGAGTCCATCGACGGCGAGGGGAACTCCACTGTTTACGAATACGACGCTATGGCTAGGCTCACTAATGTATTATACGCCGACGGCTCTACTGTCGAGTACGAATACGATGCATTGGGCAGGCTGACTAAATACACAGACGCAGGCGGTGCGGAAACCAATTATGGCTACGACGCGGCATCCAGAATGACCTCCTTTACCGATGCGCTGGGTGGACTTACCGAGTACCGCTACGACGGCAGGGGTAACATCACACACATCATCGACGCGCTGGGCGGAATCACCGAATACCGCTACGATACCGGCGGCAAGCTTACGGAGATAACAAACGCGCTGGGCGAGACTTCATATGTGGAACACGACGAGCTGGGCAGGCTGAAAACCTCCACCGATATGAACGGCGGGGTCACCAGCTTCGAATATGACGCGGTCAGCAACGTCAAAAAAAGAACAAACCCCGACGGCGGTGAGACATCCTTCGAGTACGACATCAACGACAGGGTAGTCTCTAGGAATGATGGCTACGGGGAGATAACGATAGGCTACGACAATGCGGGAAACCCGACTAGTACGGTAGACCCACTGGGCAACGTGACGAGCGTAGAATACGACGAGATGAACCGCATCAAAAAAATCTCCACACCAGACGGTGGACAAATTGAATACGCCTACGACGATGACGGCAGGTTGGACAGCTTGACCCGCAATGCGAGTGGCGGAGCCTCTGCAGTGACAAGCTACCATTACGACAGAAACGGCAGGCTTTTAAGAGTGGAGGACGCGCTGGGCAACAGCAGGAGCTTCGCCTATGACAGTGTGGGGCGGCTAATTTCCGAAACCGACGAGAACGGCATGGAACGCAAATACGCCTACGACCTCGTGGGCAACCTCACACGCTACACAGATCCCATGGGCAGCATCAGCGAATACGGCTACGACGCCCTTGGCAGGCTGATATTCGAGACCCTGCCGAGGGGCAACACAGGAGCGGCGGCAAGCAGGACCGAGTACCGCTACGACGCACTGGGTAGGGTAACCAGCGCAACAGACCCTCTGGGCAGGGAGACTACTTTCACATATGACGCATTGGGTAGGATAAAGACTGTCACAGACGCTTTGGGTAACTCCACCGGCTACGAATACGACGGCAACGGCAACGTGGTGAAGACCACTGACACTCTGGGCAACGTATCCACCTTCGAATACGACGCCATGGACAGGCTCGTTAGGGCGGACACCCCCGATGGGCTGGTGACCATCTACCATTACGATACTAGGGGTTTGGTGACACACATAGTAGACCCGGGCAGGGGCGAGCTTCTTTCAGTATATGATGCAGCCGGTAACCTGATCCAGGAGACAGACGGCAATGGCAATGTCACCCTCTACGAACACGATCCCATGGGTAGGGTTTCGGCGATAAACTACTCCGACGGTAGGACCGCAGCGTTCGCCTACGACCCAATGGGCAACCTGGTGGAGCTGAACGACTGGACCGGTACGACAAGCATTGAAAGGGACTTGCTAGGACAAATCTCTAAAGTCACCGACCCCAACGGCAATTCAGTTGGCTACACCTGGGACGGCGCAGGCAACAGGGCTTCCATTACAGCACCCGACGGGACTAGGACGGACTATACATACAACGGCAGGGATCAGATGACCTCCGCATCGACGAATGGAGAATCGGCAACATACAGCTACTATGCCACAGGCAGGCTCCGCAGCGTTGAGCTCCCCACCGGTGAGCTGACGACCTACGCCTACGATCTCGCTGGCAACCTGGTATCCGCCGTTGACAGCATAGGCGGCAATACGGTTCGCAGTCATGCGTACAAATACGACGAGTTGGGCAGGCTCACCTCCGAGACCATGGACGGCATAGGTCCTGGCGGGAGCGTCGGTAAACAGGAGAGCCACGAGTACGGCTACGACGCCATGAGCAACCTGTCAATATACAGGAGCGCGGGCGGCGAGTATGTGTCGTATAGCTACGACAGTATGGGCAACCTGCTCAGGGAGGTATCTAATATCAACGGCATTGCCGAGTACTCCTACAACGACAGGGGTCAGCTATTCTCCAGGTCTTCCCAAGAGGGTATCCGCAGCTACAGCTATGACCCTGCGGGCAACCTGGTTGCAGAATACCTCAACGGCGCATTGGACAGGAGCCTCCAATACGACTCAACGGGACGCTTCGTATTCGGGGAGAACGCGAAAGGCGAAACCTCCGAGTACAGCTACAACGGTTTGGGTCACCGCATCGGCAGCTCCGTCACTAGGGAGAACCCCAACTACATTCACCAGATGGGTGCATTCAGCAGAGGTACAGAGCATATCGGCGACATCGGAGAAATTATAGCAAGCTGGTCGAACCCCCTTGGCTGGACTTGGTTCGACGAAATGGGTGCTGCCAGGCAGGACGAGACCATCACAGAAACGAAAAGCCACACCCTTGACTTTACATCGGGCGGGCTCAGGGATATAATGGTGGAGACCGAAGGCATATACCGACAGACCTTTGTCTGGGGTATCGGGCTAGTCTCCGTGGAGACCACCGCAACAGGAGAGCGCAGCATACAAAGCGTCATAGCAACGGTCAGAAACAGCAAAGCCTACGCACACCAAAACCGATTAGGTGGCATTTCCTACTTCACCGACGCAAGCGGAAAGACGCTCACATACAACGAGCATGACGCATGGGGCAACGCATACACAAGCCAACCTGAGGGTATCAACCATTCGGGGCTGAACCTGCTAACAGGATTCACTGGATACACCTGGGATGCCGTGCTGGAGGTACACTTCGCCCAGGCGAGGCTCTACGACCCCATAGCGAAACGCTTCATGCAGACTGACCCCATCGGCGGCAGAGTCCGCAGCCCGATGTCCATCAACCCATACTTATATTGCCGTAATGACCCAGTGAACTACATCGACCCAACGGGGATGGCGATGCCTGATGATTATTTGCTGTTCTTAACAGCTGAGGAAGTAGCGCAAATTGAGCAGTACTCCATTGCTTGGTTTGCAGCCGAAGGACAGACTAACCAAGACGATCTTCAAGCTGCAGCCCACAAAGCCGCCGAGGCGATTAGGGATGTCGCTA
>Ga0099364_10005618_pt1 | contig 18549 bp, 17 predicted proteins | sample TergutTh196P3_FD_73070 | JGI IMG/M metagenome (GOLD analysis project Ga0099364, IMG submission 73070) | Microcerotermes parvus P3 segment gut microbial communities from Pointe-Noire, Republic of the Congo - Th196 P3 | ecosystem: Host-associated > Arthropoda: Insects > Digestive system > Gut ...
CAGAGTCATTTTCGTTGACGATGGGCAGTACACCCAGGTCAAATAGGCGGCTGAAAGTGTTCTCCAGATGGAGGCGGCTCTCGGGGATTTCCGTGTCGCGGCGCGTCAAAAGCAACTGAGCCACGAGCTGGTTAAATTCCCAAAACATACGGTCGTACATCGCCATTAGAACGCACTGCCCCACAGCGGCGGCAGCCTGGCGGGTGGGGGTATCCCGGGGACGCTCTTTCAGACCCAATTTGCCCACACCCACACCCATCGCCCCCGATGTAACTAGGACGATTTCTTTGCCCGCGCCGTGCAAATCCGTTAAGACCCGCGCAAGCTGAGATATCAGACGCAGATTTGTCCCGCCGTTTTCGTGTGTCAACGTGGATGTGCCCACCTTCACCACGATGCGCCGGGCGGTTTTGATTTTTTTTAGTGTTTCTTCCATGGATATATTATATCATATGCGGGCAGGAAGTTCAAGGTTGGCGCGCTAAAAACTATTCTTTACTGCTCCTCCCGTGTACCCGCAAGAATAACACCTGCAATACCAAAAATCCCCACAACAGCACGTGAAATTGTACCAAGATCCTCCGCGTAATTCATCAGCAAGAAGTAATCCCCATAACGCCCCGCACAAAAACTCATTGCAATACATACGATGGCGGACATACAGGCAACGGCAAAGGCTATGTAGAACATTTTCCGCCCTTTTTGACTTATGGAGTTAAAATCCTCCAAAAATTTTTCAGCAATACCAGACATAAAAAACTCCTTTCGCTTAAGGCGATATTGAAAAACTAGATTTTGTTTTTATTATCGAGAGATTTTTTAGTTAGATTAAACAAAAAACGCAAGAAATACTTTGTATATTAATTAGTTTTTAGGTGAAATATGACCGAAAAATATCCGATAAAATAAATGAAAGACAGTTTTTCAACAAGCCCATTAGTCATTATTTTAGCAGACTGGAGAGAATTTTGCAATGCAAAAATATTGGTAATTAGAACAGCATTCAATAGCTTGAAAGGGTCTCTTTTTGGCGTTTTATGCGCCAAACATCGTTAAAAATACTCGAAATAAACGAATCATTTCTGCGTTTTTGCCTTATTTGGCAAAAAAATCTCTCAAAATTTGTCTGTCTAGTGCTTGTCTGAAAATTAAAAAACGCCCGATATCTTGAGGTAAAACGGAGCGAAAGGAGAAGAAAACCGCAGGAATACTTTCTTGTTCCGAAGAGTTTCGACGATGCTGCAGCCCGTTTTAGCCAAAATAGACAAGTTATTTTATTTTTCAGACAGACCCTAATCTACTGAATACAGCTTGTAAGTTCCGAGAGTGGATAAAAAAAGGGTCTATGGTATAATATAAACATATCACATACCTCATAAACCAAACCATCTTATAAAAATTTTTAGTTTATCATTTTCAGCGTTTTAACTGGCACTTGTCTGCTTACAGCTTTATCTACCGCTATATTATTCTGCTCTATGAAGTCCATAATGCGTAGATACTGGTCGTTAAAGTTAAATTTTATACTATGACTGTTTTAGTTTTGGCGTTCTCGTCCGTATTTTTTATTCGTTGCAGTAATTTTTCTATGGAGAGTTCTTCTGTTTCAAAGTTTATGTGCTTCTATTTTAAGGCGCAAAGCTCACCTAAACGTATACCAGTGTAAAAGAAAGCAAAGCCCCTAGTTTTTCTGTCAACACTGATTTGCGCTGCTTCATCGCGGAATTGCAGCGCCGGAGTCGATGTTTTTTCCGTTCGCTTGAAACTTTACAGGCTGTTCTGGACATTTTCGTCGAGGCTTACAACAAGTTCGGCGAGTACAAGATGAAGTACCGCAGACCTATTCAGCACCGTCCCGTTAACGAAAAAAAGCATTTGCATCACTATAAAGATTTGGGTTGCTCTATTTTTTGTCCACCCCCCTTGCACCCCAAATTTGACTGTCTACCCATATTGTGCTATACTATTCCCACTTAACCACAAAGGAGTTGCACAGATGAACAGAGTTTACAATTTTTCCGCGGGACCGTCCATGTTGCCTTTAGAGGTTCTGCGGCAGGCGCAGGCAGATTTGTTGGACTACAACGGAAGCGGGCAAAGCGTTTTGGAGATGTCCCATCGCTCCAAGGTCTATGAGGAGATTATCTACGGTGCCCAACAACTTCTGCGCGAGGTCTATGGCGTTCCCAACAACTACAAAATTCTGTTCTTACAGGGCGGTGCATCCACGCAGTTTTCCGCTGTCCCCCTGAATCTGCTGAAAAACGGCAAAGCGGATTACGTAATAACCGGGCAGTTTTCCGGCAAGGCGTATAAAGAGGCGCAAAAATACGGCGACATCCGCCTTGTGGCGTCCAGTAAGGACAAGACTTTTTCTTACATACCAGAGCTTTCCCGAGAGGACTTCAGTTCCGATGCCGATTACGTGCATATCTGCTTTAACAACACCATTTTCGGCACGAAATTCCCATATATCCCCGACACGGGCGATGTGCCGTTGGTTGCGGATGTTTCTAGCTGTATGCTTTCCGAACCACTGGACATCAGCAAGTTTGGTGTGATTTATGGCGGTGCGCAGAAAAACGTCGCCCCTGCGGGTCTGACGGTGGTCATTGTCCGCGATGATTTGCTAGGCGCCGCCGCCCCAAGCTGTCCTGTTATGCTCAACTGGAAAGAGCAGGCGGACAACGACAGTATGTACAACACGCCGCCCTGTTGGAGTATTTATATCTGCAAGCTAGTGTTGGAGTGGATTGAGCGCGGCGGCGGATTGACCGCCCTTGGGCAACGCAACCGCAAAAAGGCAGCGCTGCTCTATAAATTTCTCGACGGCAGTGAGCTTTTCAGCAATCCCGTACGCCCGCAGGATCGCTCTATAATGAACGTCACCTTTGTGACACCCGATAGCGAGACGAATGCAAAGTTCGTTAAGAATGCCGATGCGGCGGGCTTTGTGAACCTCAAGGGTCACCGCTCTGTTGGCGGTATGCGCGCCTCCATCTATAACGCAATGCCCTCTGAGGGAATTGAGGAGTTGGTGAGGTTTTTGGGAGAGTTTGAGAGAAAACAAGCGTTGAAATAGACAAAGGTTTATGGTATAATATCCTCACAAAAACAAAGGAGACTCCAAAAATGAAAAAGACAATCGCGATCGTATTGAGTTTGGCATTGCTGTTGACGGTGTTTGCCGCCTGCGCACCCCAAAAAGCCAACCCGGCGCTGATTTCCAGTCCTGAGGAATTTTACGGCTACCGCATTGCTGTCCAAACAGGCTCGAGCTACTACTATGAAGTGCTTGAACAGAACAACAAGCGCGGCGCGAAATCCGAAATACAAATTAAGGCGTTTGACACCGTCACCGAATGCTTCGAGGAACTGAAATTGGGACGCGTGGATGCAGTCTACTGCAACTCCGCCGCCGCCATGTACTACAGCGAAGGCGCTGAAAAAGCGTATTTCGAGAACACTTGGGAGTCCGAGGAAGCTAAGGCGGTAGGTATTGCCTTCAAACCCGATTCCACCATTGTGGATGCCGTCAACTCTGCCATCAAGGCGTTGCACTATAACGGCACCATGGCGAAAATCTCTCTTGAGAGCTTAGGCGATAACATATATTCACAGCAGGAACCCATCACACAAGAGCCTGAGCTGCTCGCTATCGGTTTGGACAAAAAAATTGTCGTCGCCTGTGACATAAGCAATCCGCCTCTTGCATACCGCGCATACGAGTACGATAAGGTGAACAAGGTTTTCACCGGCGAGGGCGAAGTGGTAGGATTTGACGTACGGCTTGCACAGGAAATCGCGAAAATTTTCAACCTTGAGCTTGAGTTGATTGACATCAGTTTGACGGATATGCCCAACAAAATTGCCGACTACGACTGCCTTATTTCTGCCGCCACAGTGGCTAGTCTTGACAGCGATGATATTCTCATGAGCGATACTTACATCACCATGGGCGGTGCGGTGGTCATCAGCAGCGGACTGAACAAAGACGCGGTGGATGAGCTTGCCTCAACGAGCCTTGAATCAACGACAGAGGACACCACTGAGGATACCAATGATAATGGTGCAGGTGAGTGATTATACAGGTTCTAAAATGCGCGATTACCATGTAGTGGCAAAAACTGCACAGGAGATCAGCATGAAAAACCTTGAAAACCAACCCACGCCTCTCCCTACTGACCCCTCACTATTTATCGTGGGTACACCTATTGGCAATCTCGGGGATTTTTCCCAACGGGGGATTGAAGTTTTGAAGAGCGTGGACTTCATCGCCGCCGAGGATACTCGCGTGACGGCAAAATTGTTGGCGCGCTTTGATATCCGCAAGCCCCTTGTGTCCTACCACGAACACAATTTACGGGAGAGCGGAGGGAAAATAATTTCTCGCCTGTTGGCGGGGGAGCGTTGCGCGTTGGTGAGCGACGCAGGAATGCCCGCTATTTCCGATCCTGGGGAAGTCTTGGTGCGGGAGGCGCGGATGGCAGGGATAAAAGTGGCGGCAATCCCCGGACCTGTTGCGTTCGCAACGGCTCTTGCGCTTTGCGGTATGCCCTGTAAACGCTTTTGTTTTGAGGGCTTTCTCAGTACGAACACTTCGGCGCGGCGTAAGCATTTGGCAGAGATTTCAGACGAAAAACGTACCTTAATTTTCTATGAAGCCCCACACAAATTGCCCTATACCCTGCGGGATTTGTATGAGGTTTTGGGAGAGCGCGATATTGCCATGTGCAGAGAGCTTACGAAAATCCACGAAGAAGTGTTTTGCACCACGCTTTCGCAGGCGATTGCTCTTTGCGGCGAGAAAAAGCCTCGCGGAGAGTATGTCCTCATCGTGTCGGGAGCGCCGGAAAAAGCTCCTGAGGTCTGGACATTGGAGCGGGCGTTGGAGTTTGCACGCGAAGAAATGTGGCAGGGATTTTCTGCCCCCGCTGCGGCAAAAAGCGCGGCAAAGGTCAGTGGAGTTAGCAGAAGCGAGATTTATCGGCAGCTTGTGAGTGGGAAGGGATAAAAGAGGTTTGACCGCTTTGTGGATAGATCAATTTGAGTTACTTCATCTTAGAAGAAGCAAAAATGCCCTGAAGGTTCAGTCTCTGCTGACATAGATGCGAATAGGAAGAATTAAGAAGCTGTATTCAGTAGATTTTTTTCCAAACGAGGCAAAAAACACAGGAATGATTTTTTGATTTCGAGTATTTTTGACGAAGTCAGATGGAAAATGCACCGCAAAGACGAGTTGATTTTCATGTTAGGAGAGTATAATATCCACCAAATATCCCCACTATCAAACCCGCGCTCCGCACACGCCGCACACTGAAATACCGCCAGACTTTTCGGCACCGCAATTGGGGCAAAATGGCGAGCTTTTGCTGGTGAACGCTGTACCTGTCTCTTGGGTATTGCCGCCGAAAGAACTGTCCCGGCGTCCCGTTGGGACATCAAGCCCGCGCCGTTTGGCAATCCAACGCGCCGCTCCTCTAAACAGAAACGGCATACCGAAAGTCATTAAAATGTTTAGTAATTTCATAAACTATGTTTGGAAATGGGAAAAATTAGCTCGACCTAATATCTATGCTGTCTAGCACTCGCACCCGCAACGTACAGGCGAGCAGGCAAATGCCAGTCCACAGACCGCCGATTAGCAGATGCCCAACTCCCGCGATTTTTGTGTTACCCATGATTTCGCTCCTTTTGTCAAGTCTAACTATAGTATATAGAAAGCGGCGGCGATTGTCAAGAAGACGCTAACAAGGGGTGTGGACAAAAAAGAGTTTATGATATAATATAAGCATGAAAAGTATTTAAAAGCTCTCCCGGAAAAGTATTTGAATTTAATCAAGGATAACATAAAATGCAAAGGTGGTGCGTGTAAAAGAGGCGAATGTAAATGGCGGCGTAACGATGAATTATTTGGCAAAAAAAGGTTTATTGTCATTCATCCGGATATTTGGGTTTTGTGTTTCCGTCCGATATTAAAGATATTCCTGTTGCGGTAGATATAATAGCAAATATTCATGGGAAAAAGAGAAAATAATTAAAAATGTAAAGCCGCTCTGCAAAACAACGAAATATCGAGAACAACGATAAGTGAGATAATTTCAAACAAACGATTTATCCCGCAAAATCAACAGTTGGACTTGAAGGAGAAGAAATTCGTATGAGTATCATCACAACCCACGACATCACCCTCTACGGCGGCAATGACATAGATATTGTCCTGCGCCCGCTGTGCGACGAACATTTGCCATTGCTGTATAAATGGTGTACCGACACGGAGGTGCTGTACTGGACAGAGGGAGGTACTAATGACACTAATTTATCATATGGAGTCGACACGGTTCACGATATTTACGGAGGCGTGTCGCAAAACGCTTTTTGCTTCCTCGTTGAAGCGGACGGCATTCCTATCGGCGAGTGTTGGCTACAAAAGATGAATTTGCCGAATGTAAAAGCGATGTACCCCGAAACCATCGATGTTCGCAGGATTGATATGTCGATTGGTGAAAAAGATTACTGGAACAAAGGCATCGGGGCGCAATTTATCGGTATGATGGTTGATTTCGCTTTTTACGGTGAGAACGTGGACGTGCTGCATTGTTTTAGCGGGGACTATAACGTCCGTTCATGCCGTATGTGGGAGAAGCATGGTTTTACGCGGATATTAAAAGAACCTTTAGAACCGCAGCCGCAAAAAGGACAATGGCAATATCATTATCGTCTGACAAGACAGGAGTTTTTATCTGTGGCAAAGTAAAAACAAGCGTTCGTTAATATGAAATATCGTCGCAAATTAATATACGGTTACAGGTGATCGTCATACCAAGCGAAGAACAATACAAAAAACTGATACACGAGTTGCGGGACGAACTGCATCGTCTTACCGACGAGTTTGACCTGCGCGATGATAAGTTCAAAGAAAAAAACGAACTGCTAAGACAATCCATCACAAAAGCCTATCATAAAGGGAAAATGGACGAGCTTCGCCAAGAATACAAAAAGAAGCTGTCGGAAGTAATCTCAAACCCTCCGCGCATACACAACGAACGCGGAGCGGGGCGTAAGCGTTTCTTTTTGGCTCTAAAGTATACGTTTTTTTGCAGTGGCGACAAAGCATTGTCTAGGTTCCTGAGCTGTTTAAGCCCTGTTTTGTTTGACATTCGATCTGTCCACAATGTGCACAACGTTTCTCTTCGCTGATTGTTTGTTTTCTCATACTTATTATTATATCATAAACTCCTTTTTTGTCCATACCTCCCCAAATCCCCATTTACCTAATCTGTTGCGCATCGCGCAACCCGTTGAGCAAAAAACCTTGTATTATTCACATTTTGATAGTATTATTATAAGTGATGGGCGCGAAACTAAAAAAGTTTTTGTCTATGCTGCACAGAGAAGAAGCTGCGCAAGCCCTAGATAAAACCTGGTTTCGGGACGCAACTATGAAAGATTGGATGGTACAATATGAAACTCACAGGCGGCGAAATTGTCGTAAAGCAACTGGTGCGCGAGGGCGTGCCGTACATCATCGGAATCCCGGGACACGGCGTGTTGGGACTCTTTGACGCAATCCGCAAGGAGGAACAGGCGGGCAAGATCAAATACCTACAGGTCAAGCACGAGCAGACTGCCACCGCCATCGCCGACGGCTACTACCGCGTCAAGGGCGAGCCTCTGGCGGCGTTTGCCTCAATTGGTCCGGGAACCCTGAATCTCTCCATCGGCTTGGGAACCTCCTACGTGGACTCCACAGCATTTTTGGCGCTCTGCGGGGACACCCATGTACACATGAAAGGCACCGGCGTTCTCCAGGAAATCGAACGCTATCAGGACAGCAACATCTCCCGCAGTCTTGAGCCGTTGGCTAAGCGTACTTGGCGGGCTGAATCGGTCAAGCAGCTACCCAAAATCATCCGACGCGCTTTTAATCAGATGACAACGGGGCGCAAAGGTCCTTGCGTGGTCACTCTCCCCATGGACGTTCAGGCGGCGGCGTGTGACTATGCTCCCATGCCCGTTGACAACGAAAAAGCCCAGTCCAAACCCTGTGCCGACAAGGCGTACATCGCAAAAGCTATTGAATTGATGAAAACCGCCAAACGTCCCGTGATTGTTGCGGGAGGCGGAGCGCTGTATACCAAAGCGGGTGAGAAAATCACTGCCTTGGCGGAGAGATGGGGCGCGGCAATGGTCACCACGTTGGCGGCAAAAGGTACAATCGCCGAGGTGCACCCCCAATACTGCTTCCACACAGGCTCAAAGGGTACGCCATCGGGTCTTGAGGTCTGCCGCAACGCCGACGTGATTTTGGCGTTGGGTACTCGCTTTGCCGACGAAACAACCTGCTCATACCGCAAGGGCGTATCCTTTAATTTCCCGGACACCAAGCTGATTCACGTTGACATCGACAGCGGCGAGATTGGTAAAAACTATGGCTCGGATGTGGGCATTGTCGCCGACCTCCACGATGTTCTAGACCAGATTTTGGCGCTTGACCCGGAATTTGACATCAACGCCGATTATCTTGAGGAAATAACCAAGCTGCGTGAAAACTGGTTCGCATATCTTGCTGATTTGCGTTCGCGTAACACTGGCAAGTTGACAATCTCCAAGCTTGCGGGGATTTTGAACGAATCTCTGCCCGACGACACCATCATCGCCACGTCTTCAGGCAATACCCAGGCACAACTTTTTCAAGAATACTGCTATAAAAAGCCATACTGCAACCTGACTACAGGCGGATTTTCCACCATGGGTTGGGCTGTCCCCGCGGCAATGGGGGCAAAGCTCGCCGCTCCTGAAAGACCCGTTGTTGCGTTCTTGGGCGACGGCGATTTCCTGATGATTATTCAGGAGCTATCCACCATGGCACAGTACGATATCCCCGTAATTATCATCCTTGCTGACAACAGCGGTTGGATGGCGATTAAAGACTTGCAAATTGACGCTTTGGGCGAGGAAACCGCTTTCGGCAATGATTTCGAGATTGAGGGCAAGCCCTTCAGCCCTGACTTTGTCACTATCGCCGATGCCTTTGGGGTAAAATCATACAGCGCGAACACCAAAGAGGAGGTTCAGGAAGCCGTCGCCGACGCAGTGAAGAACAACAAGCCCGCCCTGATTCACGTGGACGTGTGCCGCGAGCATCCAAATTCGGGCGGCAAAGCGTTCGGTTGGTGGGATGTGCCGATTCCCGCCTACATGGAAGAAAAACGCAAGGATTATGAGGCGAACATAATGGAGGAGACGCTGTGAAAAAGCTAATCGCAATCGTTCTTGTTTTGGCGTTAGCCGTCGCTGCCGGATACGGATTCGCAACAAATCCTACCCTGGACGAATTCGCCGAATGGTTTGCTCAACAAGGCGGCGCGGAGCTTGGCTCCGGTCTCGCGGGGGACGGTTTACTCGGCGGACTGCTTGGCTCCCTTGCCTCCTCGGCAATGTCAATATCCATAATCCAGGAAACAATCAAAAACTCTGTCATCCAAAGCAACTTTTATGTTTTCTCTATATTCATGTTGGATAACGTCAAGGTGTTGGGTGTGTTTGACAGGTTTTATGTGTTGTAAACACAGGCAATATTAATAAAGGGCTTGTTGAAAACCTATCGATAATAAAAACAAAATCTAGTTTTTCAACATCGCTATGTAAAAAAACAAAAGGAGAGAAAAAAATGGCAAAATTAAAATTCGTTCTTATCGGATGCGGCAGAATTGCAACACTGCACGTGGCGGGCTACAAGGACAACCCGGACGGTCAGCTTTGGGGAGTTTGCGACATTGACGCGAAAGCCGCTAAAAAATTTGCGGAAGAACACTGCGTTCCAAAGGTCTACAAGACTTACGAGGAGGTTCTCGCCGACCCTGAAGTGGCGGCGGTGGAGCTGCTCATCCCTCACCATCTCCACTGTGAGTACACCGTCAAGGCGTGTGAGGCGAAAAAGCACGTTTCTGTCCAAAAGCCTATGGCGATGAATCTTGCCGAGTGCGACACCATGATTAAAGCCGCCAAGGACAACGGTGTTTTACTCAAAGTGTTCGAAAACTTCAGGTTTTACCCACCTTATCGTCTTGCCAAAAAGATGATTGACGACGGGGAAATCGGCAATCCTCAGGGCATTCGCCTGAAGATGAACAACGCGGGCTTGAAGTCCAACAACGTCCCTTTCATCGAAAAGGGCGTGAAAAAAGGCGACATCCCTGCCGCCGAGGGCATCGAGAAAACAGGTTGGAGCATCGACCCCAAAAGCTGGCTTTGGCGTTTCAACAACACCCTTTCCGGCGGCGGTCCCACTGTCTTTGACGACGGATACCATAAGTTTTCCGTCGCAACATATCTTTTGGGAGACGTGGAAAAGGTTGTTTCTTGGATTTGCGAGACCCAAATTATCCCGGGCGTTATGAACGACTGTCCCGCCGTCATTATGTGGAAATACCGCGACAAAAAGCTTTACGGCGTGTGGGACATCATGAGCAGTGACGAGATGTATGTCCAGTCAAAGTATTACACCTGTGACGAGCGTGTGGAAATTACCGGCTCACGCGGCGTGATTTGGGTGACACGCTGTACGGCGACAATGCAGCCCGAAGTCGCACCTGTGATTCTCTACCGCGACGGAAAAACCACAGAGTTTTGGGACATGAAATGCGACTGGGCGGACTCCTTTGAGGCATCCACCCGTGACTTTGTGGAGGCGGTCAAGAACAACCGCGCCCCCGACCTCACCGGCGAGCAGGGGCGTGAAATCCTCAAGTTCGCTCTTGCGGCTGTGGACAGTTCCGCCAAGGGCTCAGAGATTTACCTTGACAGTTACGAGGATAAGCCAGTACCTAAGAAGCGCGGACTTTTGGGTAGCTTGTTTGGAAAGGGCAATTAAAGGGTGAGCGTTTTGAAAAAAAGGTTTTTTTCTGTAACCATAGTAATGTGTTTACTGCTTACGTCATTGTCTATACCTGCTTTTGCAGGGACGCTCGAGGTTGATTGGCAATACGAATCCGTTGACATGAAATGGGGATCGGAGCTGTTCGCAGGCTCGTCAACGGTTTATAATCCCGACTTAGCGAAAGCGTCTTTGCCCTTGATTCGCGCGTTGCTTCAAGATGGCTCAAGACCGCACCATAACAGACAGGCGGTTTATGACAATTTCGGCTTCAAAAACACTGTTTTCCATTACAACAACTCGTATTCTCCGCCCCTTGTAATCGGTAGCCAAACCATGAGGATTAACGGGGTAAACACACAGCTGATCTTAGTCGGCATCAGAGGGAATGCATCCTTCAAAGAATGGCTTAACAGCTTTTATATGATGAGCAGTGATTATTACGGTCATAAAGTTCATTCGGGCTTCAAAAATAATGCTGATGAAGTTTGGGACACGTTGAATGGCTTCCTGACGAAAAACCAGAATCTGCCGCAAAACAAAAAGTTTTTGGTGACGGGCTTCAGCAGCGGCAGCGCGGCAGCGAATTTACTGGCTTTGCGGCTTGAAAAAGAGGGACTTGCCAAAAAGGACGACATATTCATGTACGCCTTTGCAACGCCGAATTACATCAGCGGCAACCCAACAGCAGGGCATGAAAATTTCTTCAACTTTGTGTGCAACGAGGACATTGTCACTCAAATCCCCCCGAACACTGTCTTTGGAAGTTGGAGCAAGCTCGGGAGCGTTTTCAGCTTTGGCATAAACGACACAGACCCTCACAGTTTCAATAACTATATGCAAGGCATCTCAAACGCACAGCTTGTTAACGGCACACCAAGCTTTTCACTGCGCTTTTTAACAGACTGGATAGTGTTGGCGATAAAGTCAATGTTTACTTTTAGTTTAGTGAGGTAGCAAGGCAGCATGAACCCACAAGAAACCAAAAAAGCGGCGGCGCAAATCCGCAAGCTCGCAATTCGCGCAATGGCGGCGGCGGGTTACGGTCACGTCGGCGGAAGTATGTCCCTTTGCGATATGTTGGCGGTACTGTACACCGACATATTGAACATTGACCCCAAACACAGCAAAAAAACCGACCGTGATTGGCTCGTACTCTCCAAAGGACACTGCGGTCCCGCCCTTTATGGCACATTGGCGTACAAAGGGTATTTTCCTGTTGAGGAACTGGATACTCTCAACCAGGGAGGTACATCCTTACCCAGTCACTGTGACAGGCTTAAAACAAACGGCGTGGACATTTCCACAGGCTCACTGGGGCAGGGCTTGTCGCTTGCGTGCGGCGTCGCTATGGGTAACAAGTTGCAGGACATTGACAGCACCGTCTATGCCATCCTTGGGGACGGTGAACTCCAGGAGGGGCAAAACTGGGAGGCGATTCAGTTCATCGCTCACCAGGAGCTTGCCAACGTCGTTATCATTGTGGATAACAACAAGCGGCAGTTGGACGGTTACACCCAAGACGTTTGCCGCCAATTCAGTCTAAGGGACAAGTTCACCGCTTTTGGACTAAACACTCTTGAGGGGGATGGGCACAAGGTTGAGGAGATTTATGAGCTGCTGACACTGGCAAAAAAATCGGGAAAGCCCTCGGCGGTAATCCTCAACACAGAAAAGGGCAGAGGCTGTAATTTCTCCGAAATACCCGACTTTAACCATTACATGGTAATCACTCCCGACATGGCAAAATCCGCATATGACGAGATTGACAGAAGACTGGAGGCGGGATTATGTTAGTTAACGAGTTTGCCCCAAGCGCAAAGGAATTGCGGGCGGCGTACTGCGAGGCGCTGATTGACGCGGCGCGGAAAAACGATAAAATCGTCGCCGTGGACGCGGATGTGCAGTACTCCATGGGAACAAAACCATTCTATGACGTTTTTCCGCACAGGGGCATTAATTGCGGAATCATGGAAGCCCACGCTGTGGGGCTTTGCGCGGGAATGTCAGCCACGGGGCTTGTGCCTTTTTTCCACGCTTTCGGTTGCTTTTTGACCCGACGCGCCTTTGACCAAATCTTTCTGTCATGCGCCTATCAGGATCTGAATGTAAAGCTTATCGGCGGGGATTCAGGGGTCTGCGCCGCTGTCAACGGGGGCACACATATGCCCTTTGAGGATGTGGGATTGATGCGGACAATTCCCAACGTCACCATAATCGAACCTGCGGACACGTCAATTTTGCCCACGGCGGTAAAGACAATGGCGGATAACCACGGCGTTTATTTCATGCGCTCATGCCGCCGTAACGTGATGCAGATTTACCGTGACGACGCGAAATTCACCATCGGGAAGGCGAATGTCTTACGTGATGGGAGTGATGCGGTAATCATCGCCTGCGGGATTATGGTCTATGAAGCGCTGATGGCGAGTATGGCGTTGCAGGAACAGGGTATATCGGCGGCGGTGATTGATATGCACACCATCAAGCCTCTTGACGGGGAGACTGTAGTAAAATACGCCGCAAAGTGCGGCGCTGTGGTGACGGCGGAGAACCACAACGTTGTGGGCGGTCTTGGCAGCGCTGTGACGGAGCTGCTTGCCGAGTCTTACCCTGTCCCCGTGGAGCGCGTTGGGATTGTTGAGAGCTTTGGTGAGGTCGGCACACAGGAGTTTTTGCAGCAGCGTTTCGGGCTTACGGCGAGAAATATCGTTGAGAAAGTTAAGAAAGTTTTGGGGCGGGAATGATAGCGGTTTTGATATAACTTGGAGAAAAAAATAATCATGGCGATGTTGAAAGACAGATTTGCAACAAGCCCATCATTGACCTTTTTGGGGTTTTATGCTACAATCTAAGCTGTATTGACACCACCAAACAATAAAGGAGCAAAAAAAATGAAAATTGCGGTAATCAATGAGGTCTCGGCAAGGGACAAGAACCCGTTCATCGTGGCGGCGTTGGAAAAAACAGGTCATCAGGTGTTCAACGTGGGTATGTGTGCGGGGGATTTTGAGGTCGAACTGAGCTATATTCACACAGGACTTATGGCTGCAATCGCCCTTGACAGCGGCGCGGCGGATTTCGTGGTGGGCGGCTGCGGCACAGGGCAGGGATTCCTCATCTCCGCCATGCAATATCCAGGTGTCTATTGCGGACACATCACCAACCCGTTGGACGCCTTCCTGTTCTCCCAAATCAACGCGGGCAACTGCATTTCCCTAGCGCTGAACAAGGGCTTCGGTTGGGCAGGTGAGATCAATCTTGAGTACATCTTCGAGAAGCTGTTTTGCGGCGAACTGGGAGCGGGCTATCCTCTGGAAAGAGCCGAACCTCAACGGGTTAACCGCGAAATACTCAAGGGTGTCAGCGTGAAAACCCACAAGTCCATGCCAGAAATTCTGGACACAATCGACAGCGGCAGCATTGCCGTAATCAAAAGTCACAAACCCTTTATGGATTTAGTCGGAGAATATAATTTGCCATGAGTAAAGCGCTAAAAACAGGAATCGACGCGTTGATGTTCCTCGCCACCCGCACGAGCGTGGGGGTGACGGAGCTTGCTGAGGAGTTGGACGTAAACAAAAGCACCGCTAGCCGCGTCCTGTCCACTTTTGTCGACGCGGGCATAGTTGAGAAAAACCGCGGCACCCAAAAATACAAACTGGGACCCGCGATTTTGCAACTTTCCGAGCGGTATTACAAAAACTTCAACATCATAACAGCCGCCAAGCCCATCATGGAACAACTCGCTCACGACATCCGTGAATCCGTACACCTGTGCATCAACTCCAACAACTCCGCCGTGGTTATCAATCAGATACTCTCCCACTCCCGCCTTGTGGTCAGCGCAAAAATCGGTAACCGCGAACCGTTGCACGCCTCCTCTGTTGGCAAGTGCCTGCTGACTTTTATCGGTGAGCAAGAGCGGGAGCAAATGCTCGGCGAAATCGTCTATAAGCCGTACACAAGCAAGACAATCCTTACCCAAGAAGCATTGTTGGAGGAGATTGAGCGCGTGCGGGAGCAGGGGTACGCTATCGATGACGGAGAGATTAGTGAGGACATCAAATGTGTCGCCGTCCCGATTTTCGACAGGCGCGGGAACTGCCGCTATTCCCTGGGCACATCTGGGGCAAACAGCCGTATGACTCCCGAAAAAATTGCGCGGATAATCCCTCTGATGAAAAAAGCGGCGAAACTGCTGACTGTGTAATTATAGTCTCCTAACTTGAAAATCAACTGGTCTTTGCGGTGCATTTTCCATCTGACTTCGTCAAAAATGCTCGCAATACGAAAGTATTACCGCGCTTTTTTCCTTGCCAGACGAAAAATATTCTAGTAAATCCTGAGCCGATTTTCAAGTTAGGCGACTATATTGTAAAGTAAATGAGTTGTTCATTTCGAGTAATAAGTTCTAAAAATTAAGGAGTAAAAAAATGAGTGTTCAAACCCTGAAGTATTTTGTCAACGGACAGTGGAAGGATTCCGCCGCGGACAAGTGGTTGGATATTTACGACCCCAGTATCGGCGAGGTTATCGCCAAAGCCCCCACCTGCACCCCCGAGGAAGTGGAGGAGGCAGTACAAGCCGCCGCGGCAGCCTTTATCACTTGGTCGCGAACCCCTGTGATGAAGCGCGTGAAGGTGCTTTATAGGTTCCGTGATTTACTTGAGAAAAACATCGACGAGCTGACATATATCGTCGCCCGTGAGCACGGCAAAGTCTTGGCGGAAGCCCGGGGGGACATCCTCAAGGTTATCGAACCGGTGGAGCTTGCCTGCGGCGTCCCGGCAATGATGATGGGCGAGAGCCTGCAGGACACATCAAGCGGCTACGACACCGTGCTTTACCGGGAACCTCTTGGGGTTTTCGCGGGTATCGCGCCGTTTAACTTCCCGGGGATGATTCCCATGGGTTGGATGGCGCCGCTGTGCATCGCCGCAGGGAACACCATGGTACTCAAAGCTTCCTCCATGACCCCCATGACTACCATGCGCATTATCGAACTCTGGCAGGAAGCGGGTCTGCCCGCAGGGGTTTTGAACGCGGTGACCTGTAGCCGTCACGAGGCGGAAATTCTACTGACCCACCCTGAAATTAAGGGGGTTAGCTTTGTTGGCTCAACCAATGTGGGACTGCATATCTACAAAACCGCCGCCGCGCACGGCAAGCGTGTACAGGCGCTGTGTGAGGCGAAAAACCACGGCTTAGTTCTTGAGGATGCCGCTCTTGAACGCACCGCGAGAGGGATTATCAACTCCTCCTTTGGCTGCGCGGGCGAACGCTGCATGGCACTGCCTGTTATCGTTGCCCAAGAGAGTATTGCCGACGAGCTTGCCCGGTTACTAGTAAAATTCGCCCGTGAGCTGAAAATTGGACGCGCCTATGACAAAGACAGCACGCTAGGACCTCTTGTGACGAAAGAACACAGAGACAGCGTTGTGCGGTGGATTGAAACGGGCGTCAAGGAGGGGGCGGCGCTACTTCTTGACGGTCGCGGAAAAACTGCCGAGGGCTACGAAAATGGCTTTTATCTTGGCGCGACAATCTTCGATAACGTCACTGAGGATATGAGCGTGGGCAGTGAGGAAATCTTTGGACCTGTGCTGTGTATTAAGCGCGTGAAGAACTTTGAGGAGGGGCTTGAGATTATGAACAACAACCCCTTTGCCAACGGCTCTGTGATTTACACCAACAGCGGCTACTGGGCTCGCGAGTTCGCTTCCCGCACCCACGGCGGTATGGTCGGCGTAAATGTGGGCATTCCCGTCCCTGTCGGGCTGTTCCCCTTTACAGGACACAAGCGATCCTTTTTTGGCGACCTGCACGTTTTGGGCAAGGACGGCGTGCGTTTCTTCACGGAAACCAAGGCGGTGACCACCACTTGGTTCGACGAGGAGGAGATGAAAAACACCGTGGTTGACACTTGGGAAGGGTCTGTTGGCGGGAGCTGATTGAGTTGTGGGAGAGCTAGCGTTCTCTACAACAAACAAATACGTACAGAAAGAGGAGAAAAAAATGACTATAGAGAAAATTCGTACGGAAATTGACGCTGTGGACAAGGGGATGTTGGAGCTCTTTTTGCGGCGCATGGAGTTGGCGGGGGAAATCGGCGCGTATAAGCGCGAAAACGCCCTGCCCGTTCGCGACAAGGAGCGGGAACGGCAGCTGCTTTACAAGCTCTGCAAGGACGCAAGCCCTGAGCTTTTGGGCTACGTAAAGGCTCTGTTTTCCACATTAATTGAGATGAGCTGCGGTTATCAAGGCGCACAGCAGGAGTATAACTCCCACGTTAAAGAGCTGATTGAAAACGCCCTTGCCAACACCCCTGACGCTTTCCCTCAACGGGCAATCGTCGCCTGTCAGGGGGTAGAGGGGGCGTATTCACAACTCGCCTGCGACAAGCTTTTTTCCCTGCCAAATATCATGTATATGCGCAACTTTGAGAGTATTTTTAAAGCCGTCGACAGCAATCTGTGCGACTATGGCATACTGCCCCTTGAAAACAGTTCAGCAGGTTCGGTGAATGAGGTCTACGAGTTGATGAACCACTATCGGTTCTACATTATCCGCAGTGTCAAGCTACCCGTCGCCCACGCGCTTTTGGCGGCTCGGGGGACAAAAATCAGCGATATCAAGGAGATATTCTCCCATCCCCACGCTATCGCCCAATGCAGCCAATTTTTGGGACAGGAGATGAAAGACATCAAGGTCACCGAGTCCGAAAACACCGCTGCAGCGGCGAAAATTTTGGCGCAGACGGGACGCAAAGATGCGGCGGTTATCGCTTCCGGCGACTGCGGGGATTTGTATGACCTTTCCACTATTTCCCACAACATCCAGAACAATAAGGACAACTACACCCGCTTTATCTGCATCTCAAAAACGCCCCAAATTTTCCCTGCTGCATCAAAAACTAGCTTCACCCTCGCTTTGAACCACAAGCCCGGCTCCCTATACAGCCTGCTGACCAAGCTTGCCGCCCACAACATCAATATCAGTAAACTTGAGAGCCGCTCAATTTCAGGGCAGGAGTTTGAGTTCAAGTTTTATATCGACATCGACACCCCCATCATCACCAATGAGTTGAAACAGGTGCTTGCCGAGCTTGAATTTGAAACGGATATGTTCAGTTATTTGGGGACTTATCAGGAAATCTGATTTAGGGTTCAGGATACAGCATACAGGGAACAGGGAGCAGGAGAGAGGATACAGGAGGGGGGTAATCCCAAACCTGCCCCCTAGATTTTCTTATCTTAATTCCACAAGGCAAACACCGGAATAATCACACCAACGGCAATCCTCGCTTTGGGCGGGGATTTTGCCTTGGAGCAAGCTCTCGCCCAACTGGCAAAGAAGTTCGCTGATTTTTTCCCGTAGTTGGGCAAAGTCCTCCTCGCTTTTTACGGGGGATTTTTTGGAGAATTCCCCTTTTGCGTTGACACTCACAGGTATGAAGTTCTTCCCCAAATCCCGCTCCATCGCCCGCAGTACCCGCTCATCGTTAAGAAAAAAACCACTGGGGATTGTCTTCCCCGCGTTGGGTCTCGCCGTCAGAGGTTGGTAGAAAATCGCGGCAGGCTTGGCGGCGGGGTCAGCGTTCTGCAAGGCAAAAAGGTAGATAAACAGCTGTACTTGCAGCCCTTTGAGCACGTCTTCATCGGTCATTT
>Ga0099364_10005619_pt1 | contig 18548 bp, 19 predicted proteins | sample TergutTh196P3_FD_73070 | JGI IMG/M metagenome (GOLD analysis project Ga0099364, IMG submission 73070) | Microcerotermes parvus P3 segment gut microbial communities from Pointe-Noire, Republic of the Congo - Th196 P3 | ecosystem: Host-associated > Arthropoda: Insects > Digestive system > Gut ...
TTGAAATGGCGCAAAATAGACTTGAAACGAATACAAATTGCCGAGTGTTATATGGCAATGGGCGGTATTCCATTCTATTTGAGCAAAATGCAAAGAGGTATGAGCGTGGCGCAAAACATTGACCGAATGTTTTTTTGCGCAGATTCGCAACTGAAAAACGAATTTAGAAACCTGTATGCTGCGCTGTTTAACAATTCGGCTGATTATCTGCAAGTTGTGGCGGCATTAAGCAAAAAAATGAAAGGATTGAGCCGCAATGAGATTGTTGCGGCAACAAAAATTGCAAGCGGAGGCAGACTGACCACGATACTGCAAAATCTTGAATACTGCAGTTTTATACGCTCTTATCCGTCGTTCGACAAGAGAAGACGAAACATGCTGTATCAACTTATTGACCCCTTTACGCTTTTTTATTACAGGTTCATAGAGAAGAACAACTACAGCGACGAGCGTTTTTGGTCAAATTCTTTAGACACGCCGCTGCGCAATTCGTGGGCGGGCTATGCGTTCGAAATGTTGGCGTTGCTGCACATCAGAGAAATAAGAGAAGCGTTGAGTATAGCGGGAATACAGTCGTCAGTATCGTCGTGGCGAAGCGAAAATACAACGCCCGGAGCGCAAATAGACCTGATTATCAATCGTAAGGACGGTATAATAAATATTGTAGAAATGAAATTTTCGAACATGAAGTATGCAATAAACAAATCATACGAAGGAAATCTGAAAAACAAAATGGCAGCGTTCAAAAACGAAACAAAAACCCGTAAAGCAGTCCACCTGTTGATGCTCACAACCTACGGCTTGAACATCAATAAATATTCGGAAATCGTACAGCGTGAATTGACGCTTAATGATTTGTTCAGGTGATGACTGCTACCAAAATAAATACGCCATTTATGGCTTACTATAGATTTATACTACGCCATATCTCATGTTTTTATGCCACTTATGGCTAAATATAATTTTATATTTAGCCATAAAAATATATAATCTATTTATTGAAGTATGAAAATAATTCTTATCTTTGCGCTTTCATAATTAATAATTCATAATTCATAATTTTTCAAATGACAGTTGATACTAAATTGATGCATCCGCGAGAGCAAATTGTGGCAATTATTGGCAGGATATACGAGCGCAGTTTGACCACTACTTCGGGCGGCAACATCTCTATAATAGACGATAGCGGCGATGTTTGGGTTACTCCAAGCGCCGTAGATAAGGGTTCTTTGCGCGCGTCTGACATCATTCTTGTTAAACGCGACGGAACTATTGAAGGCAAACACAAGCCTTCGTCTGAATATCCATTTCACAAGGCTATCTTTGAATCGCGTCCTGATATTAAGGCTATTATCCATGCACATCCGCCGGCATTGGTTTCGTTCAGTATTGTGCGTCGGGTTCCCAATCCGAACGTTATTTCCCAAGCGCGCCAGATATGCGGTACTATTGGATACGCTGACTACGAAATACCGGGAAGCAAGGAATTAGGGCAACGCATAGGCGCTGAATTTTCGAAAGGCTACAATGCCGTTATAATGGAAAATCACGGAACAGTAGTAGGCGGCACGGATATAAACGACGCTTTTCAACGTTTTGAAACGTTCGAATTTTGTGCGCGTACTATTATCTACGGGCAAATGATAGGCGAGGTTAAGTATTTGAACGACGAGCAGATACAACAGTTTGATGCCCAGTCGACAGATATGCTTCCCGAAATGGAGCAAGATGTAGAATATCCGTCGGACGAGCGTCATATTCGCAGAGATATTTGTCGCATCGTGCAACGCGCCTGCCAACAGGGTTTGATGGTTAGTTCGTATGGCACGGTATCTGTACGCTGGCGCGCCAACGATTTTTTGATTACGCCCACCAACGTTGCGCGCTGGAACATTAAGCTTGACGATATTGTTCAAATCAGGAACGGACGCCGCGAACCGCGCAAAAATCCGAGCCGCATAACATGGTTGCATCAGGAAATTTATAACAAGTTTCCGCACATCAACTCCATTATTCTCACTCAGCCTCCGTATCTTATGGCATTTGGCGCAAGCCGTCGCTATTTGGACGTGCGTACAATTCCTGAAAGCTGGATATTTTTGCAGGATGTACCGCTGCTGCCGTTTGGTTCTCATTTCAGAGGAAAAACAGCAATATTGGACAAACTGACCGAGGGGATACCGGCTTTGATAATCGAAAACGATTCTATCTTAGTAACCGGCAATCAGTTGCTGCAAACGTTCGACCGGCTCGAAGTCGCCGAATTTAGCGCAAAATCGTTAGTTATGGCTTCTTCCATAGGACAGTTGCAGCCTATCAACCAAACGCAGATTGAAGATTTGCGAAAGGTGTTTTTCTAAAAAAATGCCAACAGGAGCGAAAGATTTTACAGATGGCGCTATTTTCGTGCCTTTAGCTCGATTGGCTATGCCTATTGTGGCTACAAGTTTCGTGCAAATGGCTTACAATCTTACCGATATGGCATGGGTTGGACGTTTGGGCAGCGAATCTGTGGCGGCAATAGGGGCAGTAGCAATGGTTCTATGGATAAGCTCATCGTTTGCAATGCTGTCGAAAGTTGCAGCCGAAGTAAGCATTGGTCAGGCGCTTGGAGCGCGAAAAGGACGCGAAGCAATGGCTTACGCATCGCATACAACAACAATAAGCCTGATTATGGCGCTCGCAATGGGGGCAGGGTTGTATTTAGGAAGCAATTTCATACTTTCGTTCTTCAAACTTTCACAACATATACAAAATATTGCTTGCGAATACCTACAAATACTTTCCACAGCTATGCCCTTCTCATATCTTATTCTGAACTTCATGGGTATTTATAACGGAGCGGGTCGAAGCAATATCCCCTTCTTTTTGGTAACTTCCGGATTAGTGTGCAACATGCTGCTCGACCCGCTCCTTATCTTCGGCATAGATGGTTTGTTCGGCGGGATGGGTGTGAGAGGAGCTGCAATAGCCACGTGGATTTCGCAAGGATTGGTAGTACTGTTGTTTATCTACCGCCTACGCCGAAAAGACGGTATTCTCAACAGATTTACATTTTTTGTTCGGCTTCGTGGCAACCTCACGTTTCGTATTTTTAAATTAGGTTTTCCGTTTGCAATGATGACGCTGTTCTTTTCAACCGTCAATACCTGGTTAGTACGCATTGCCTCCGTTCACGGCGGACATCTTGGCGTCACCACGCAAACAACTGGCGGTTCGATTGAAGCGATAACGTGGAGCAGTTCGCAGGGATTTTCAACGGCATTAGGCGCTTTTGTAGCGCAAAATTTCGCCGCCGGCAAAATGAAGCGTTCCTGGATAGCATATAGATATGCGCTGAAAATGCTATTATCTCTTGGTATCGTCGTTACCCTTGCTTTTTTATTCTTTGGCGAAAAAATTTTCGGCGTCATCATACCCGAAGTTGACGCTGCCAAAGCCGGAGGGGATTACCTTTTTGCTATGGGATTTTGCCAAATACTTGTTATGTTGGAACTTACCGCACAAGGGATGTTCAACGGCACCGGACGCACTTTGCCGCCGGCTATTGTGAGTATAGTATTCAATTTTGCCCGCATACCGCTTGCTTTTTTCTTCGCTTCCCTGATGGGAATTACAGGTGTATGGTGGGCTATTTCGATATCAAGCATATTGAAAGGGGTAGCCCTCACAATATGGTTGATGCGAAAATCGGCGTCATTTTGAAAAGCTCGGCGCGCCATACAATTTTAGTCAGAACTCTGCCGCAATGTTCTTTATCTTGTCGTCCAACGCCTGATTTACCTTATCGTAATCTGCAACGGAAGCCAACGGTTCCTTAACGCTTATGTAATACTTTATTTTCGGCTCTGTTCCCGACGGACGGATTGTTATTTTTGTTCCGTCGGCAGTGAGATACTGTAATACATCGGATTTCGGCAAGTCAATTTTTTCGGTTTTACCGGTGGTCAAGTCGGTGGAAACAAGTTTTTCGTAATCCGATATTTTGACCACAGGCGAACCTGCGATGGTTTTTAACGGATAGTTGCGATAGTCCTCCATCATTGCAAGGATTTCTTCGGCGCCCGATTTTCCCGTTTTCACGATAGATATGCCCGATTCTTTGTAAAAATTGTACTCTGCATAAATATCCAACAACAAATCGAACATCGTTTTGCCCTGAACTTTAGCCCATGCTGCTATTTCGGCAAAGAACGCGCATGACATCACAGCATCCTTGTCGCGAACAAACTCCCCGCAAAGGTATCCATAACTTTCCTCGCCGCCGCCGACAAAGGTTTTCTTGCCTTCATTTTTGCGAATGATGTCGGCAATCCATTTGAAACCGGTAAGAACATCGTAGCAAGGCACGTTGTTTTTGGTTGCTATCTCTGCCAGCAGTTCGGAAGTTACTATCGTTTTGACAATGTATTCCTTACCCGTTAATTTTCCGAGTTCGCCCCATCGTTTGAGCAGGTAATATATCAATACGGCAGCGGCTTGATTGCCGTTGAAAAGTTCCCATTCGCCGCTGCTGTTTTTTACGGCAATAGCCACACGGTCGGCATCGGGGTCTGTTCCCATCACTATGTCGGCGCCTATTTCCTTTGCCTTCTGCATGGCAAGTTTCAGCGCCGCAGGGTCTTCAGGATTGGGCGATACCACAGTAGGGAAATTGCCGTCGGGAACGTCCTGTTCGGGAATATGATAAATATTGGTGAACCCCATCTTTTTCAGCGTCATGGGAACTAATTCCACGCCCGTTCCATGAATTGGCGTATAGACGATTTTCAAATCCCTTTGATTAGCAATAGCATCAGGCGAAAGCGAAAGTTCAATAAGGGCGTCGGTATATATTTCGTCTATTTCCTTGCCGATGATATTTATAAGTTCTTTCGGACCGTTGAACTTCACCGATTCAATAGTTGCGCGGTTCACTTCGTCTATTATACCCTTGTCGTGCGGCGGTATCACCTGTGCGCCGTCGTCCCAGTAGGCTTTGTATCCGTTGTATTCCTTCGGATTGTGCGAAGCCGTAATAACAACGCCGGTCTGACAACCGAAATGTCGTACAGTGAAAGAAAGTTCGGGTGTTGGACGCAAGGCGTCAAACAAATAAACCTTAATTCCGTTGGCGGCAAATATGCCGGCTACGGTTTCGGCAAACAGGCGGCTATTGTTGCGGCTATCGTGAGCCACGGCAGCTGAAATTTGCGGCAGCGCCGCAAAATTCTTTTTCAGATAGTTACACAAACCCTGAGTAGCCAACCCAACGGTATAAATGTTCATTCGGTTGGCTCCTATGCCCATCAGTCCGCGCAATCCGCCGGTGCCAAACTCCAAATTCCTGTAAAAACATTCCGTCAATTCAGCCGGATTATTTTCCATCATATCCTTTACCTGCGCGCGCGTCGTTTCATCAAAGGCATCCGACAACCATGCCGCAGCTTTTTTCTTTACTTCATTGAATATGTTATCTTTATCCATTTATGGTTTTGATTTAAAACTTTGCCCCAAAAGTACAAAAAAAAATATTGCAAACACAAAAAATTACAAAAAAAATCAAAAAAAATTTTTTTTGTTGTTATTTGAAAAAATAGCATTATCTTTGCGGCGTCAAAAAAAAATGGACTCGTAGCTTAATTGGATAGAGCATCTGACTACGGATCAGAAGGTTGGGGATTCGAGTTCCTCCGAGTCCGCCCCCACAAAAGCCGCAATATACGCGGCTTTTAGAGTTTTTACAAGGTCTGATTTTTTCCTGAAAGATACCCATTTGTACATACTTTTATGTACAAATAAAAATTTTTCATCATTTTTCATCAAAATATAAACGAGAGCAAAAAGGCTAATACGAGGAAACCTATTGTTACTATCAACAACATTATAAAATTTCCCATTTCTATTAAAAGATTTATGCAAAAGCAGTTGCCTTTCTGGTTTTTTTGTTTACGCTTGCAAATCTACCGTCTGATGAACGCGGTTGCGGCGGTTTGGCGCTCATCTTCTTGATGGTAGCGCCTTTTGCCTTTGCTGCGCTTTGTGGCGAGCCGTTGAGTTTAGCAGTAGACATGCGTGGTTTTATTACCGCCGGCTGAAGAATACCTTCCTCCTGGTCTACTAATGCCATCCTTTTGTTGTCCATATCAATCCATGCCTGCAAGTCGGCTGCTTTTTGTGAACGGAGAAATTTTTTTGCTTCTTCAAGTTTTTTTGAATTAAATATGCCCATATCAGTTTATTTGATTATCTAAATACAATTCGAAGTTACTAATATTTTTCAAATTCAAAAGGGGCGGCTTTGGCGCTGTTTTTGACTTTATCATGTTTTTTGACCTTTTAAATTCAACCGCAAAAGTACACATTATTTTATATACAAACAAAAAAATTTACTGCTTTTTGTCTTTGAACTTTCCTCTCAGATATTTTCCGGTATATGATTCTTCGCATTGCGTTATTGTTTCTGGGGTTCCTTGGCATACAATATTTCCGCCGTCTTTGCCTCCTTCGGGACCGAGGTCTATGACCCAATCGGCGCATTTTATGACATCGGGGTTATGTTCGATTATTAATATGCTGTGTCCGTTTTCTATTAGCATGTTTAGCGCGTCGAGCAGTTTGCGGATGTCGTGGAAATGCAGTCCTGTGGTAGGCTCGTCGAAAATAAACAGCGTTGGTTGTCCGCTGTTATCTTTGGCTATGAACGATGCTAATTTTACGCGCTGACTTTCGCCGCCGCTAAGGGTGCTTGACGACTGCCCAAGTTTTACGTAGCCCAGACCGACATCGGCAAGCGGTTTCAATTTTTCTACAATTTTTCTTTCGAGCGTTCCTTTTTCTTCTTGCGCAAAAAATTCGATAGCCTCGTCTACTGTCAGTTCCAGCACGTCATAAATATTTTTGCCCTGATATGTTACTTCTAACACTTCTTCTTTGAATTTTTTCCCGTTGCATGCTTCGCAAATTAATTTTACGTCAGCCATGAACTGCATCTCTACTGTTATTTCGCCGTCGCCTTGACATTCTTCGCATCTGCCGCCTTCAACGTTGAACGAAAAATGCGCGGGCTTCAGGTCGTTGTGCTTCGCCTGCGGCTGCTCGGAGAAGAGTTTGCGCACCTCGTCGTATGCTTTGCTGTAAGTAACGGGATTAGAGCGCGACGAACGTCCGATAGGGTTTTGGTCTACAAATTCTACTGCTTTGAGTTTGAACAGGTCGCCTGATAACTTGTCGAATGAACCCGTACGTTCGCTACTTGTGCCGCTAAAGGTTCTTTCGAGACTTGAAAACAGAACGTCGCGAACAAGGGTAGATTTGCCCGAACCGCTAACGCCCGTTACAACGCAAACTACGTTCAAAGGAAAGCGTACGGTTATTTTTTTCAGATTGTTAGCGCGGGCTCCCGAAATTTCTATAAAATCGTTCCATTTGCGCCGCAATGCAGGTATAGCGATTTGTTCGCGACCGGAGAGGTAATCGGCGGTAATAGAATTTTTGAATTCTTGAATTAAATCGTCGCATGAACCTTCGAACACTACGTGACCGCCCAAACGACCCGCAAGGGGACCGATGTCGATTATTCGGTCGGAGGCGCGCATCAGTTCTTCGTCGTGTTCTACAACCATCACTGTATTGCCTAATGCCTGCAAGTTTTTCAGAACGCCAATCAATTGCGCTGTGTCGCGCGGATGAAGTCCTATGCTTGGCTCGTCTAAAATATACAGCGAGCCGACCAAACTGCTGCCTAACGAGGTAGCCATATTGATACGTTGCGCCTCTCCTCCGCTCAAAGTAGAAGATAAACGATTGAGCGTGAGATAGCTTAACCCCACCTGCATAAGATATTCAAGCCTGTTGATGATTTCCGTAAGGATACGTTGCGCTATATTTTGCTGATAGTCATCAAATATCAATGCCTTGAACCAGTCGTACAGCTCGTTGATTGGCAGCAGAACCAATTCGTTTACCGTTTTACCGTTCACTTTTACATAAGATGATTCTTTTCTAAGGCGTCCGCCTTTACATTCGGGGCATGTGGTCTTTCCGCTGTAGCGCGCCGTCAATACGCGATACTGTATTTTGTATTTGTTTTCGTCTAAATATCTGAAAAAGCCATCGATGCCCTTCCAGCCTCTTGTTCCGCGCCAGAGAATTTCTAATTGTTTCTCATTTAGTTCAGAATATGGTTTATGTATCGGAAAATCAAGGCGCGCAGCCATGTATATAAAATTATCTTTCCATGCGCTCATGCTTTCGCCTTTCCAGCAAGCCACAGCATCCTGATATACTGACAAACTTTTGTCGGGAACAACCAAATCCTCGTCTATTCCTATTATTTTTCCGTAGCCTTCGCAACGCTGGCAAGCTCCATACGGACTGTTGAAGCTAAACAAATGTACGTTAGGCTCGTCGAACAAAATACCATCACGTTCAAAACGGTTAGAAAAATTTTTAAAAGTTGCGAAGTCGCTATTCATTATGCGAACGGTACAGCGTCCGTTGCCTTCACTAAACGCTGTTTGCACCGAATCGGCATAACGCGCCGACGATTCCTCATCACGAGCCGCGCGAATACGGTCAATAACTAAATTTACCTCGTCTTTCGATTTTATTGTCGGCAGCTCCTCTTCCAATCTGTATATTTTGCCGTTGATTTCAATGCGACTGCTACCCTGTGAAATAAGTATATTGCGACAGACTGCAAAATTGACCTTCTGTTTTTCGCCAAGCGGCGCTAAAATCAACGCAGCGGTATCTTCCGGCAAAGAAAGAATGTAATTAACCACGTCGGCGACATTATCTTTTTTTACAACCTCGCCCGACACAGGCGAATAGGTAATGCCGATGCGCGCAAACAATAATTTAATGTAATCGTATATTTCTGTCGAAGTGCCAACGGTAGAGCGCGGATTACGCGTGTTTACCTTCTGTTCGATGGCAATGGCAGGCGGAATACCGTGAATAAAATCCACTTCGGGCTTATTAATACGACCGAGAAACTGCCGCGCATAAGATGACAAACTTTCCACGTAGCGCCGCTGACCTTCGGCATAGATGGTGTCGTATGCCAGAGAAGACTTGCCCGAACCACTCAATCCGGTAATGACAACAAACTGATTGCGGGGAATCGTTATATCAATATTTTTCAGGTTATTAACCCGAGCCCCTTTGATTATGATGGAATTGCTCAAATTTAATTTCAAAAAAAACGCAAAATTATAAAAAAAATCTGACTTTTGATATTGGATTAAATAAAAATTCGTATTTTTGTGAAAAAATTAATCAAAAATCAAAAAAATCTGTCTTGACAATGCTTCGAATCCTTCTTTTCCCCTTTTCGCTACTTTTCGGAATCATCACTTTCGCAAGAAACAAACTTTACGATTGGAAAATTCTCCAATCCGTGCGGTATGATGATATTTTTGTCATCTCCGTTGGCAATATCACCGTTGGCGGAACCGGCAAAACGCCTTTTGTGGAATATTTACTGCGCAAACTATCTAAGGATTATCGCGTTGCGGTGTTAAGTCATGGCTACAAACGCGCATCAAAAGGTTTCATGTTTGTAGGCGCCAATGTTTCACCTGCCGAAACAGGCGACGAATCATATCAGATAAAGCGGAAATTTCCCGAAATAGTTGTGGCTGTTGATTCCAGCAAGGTTAACGGCATAGCCCAAATACGCAACGCCTTCCCCGACACGCAGATTATTTTGCTCGACGATGCTTTCCAACACCGTAGAATATGCCCAAACCTGTCAATCCTCTTAGCAGACTACAATCGCCCGATGTATCGCGACGGCATGTTGCCCGGAGGGCGCCTGCGCGAATGGTCCTTATTTGCTAAACGGGCAAATATATTGGTTGTTACAAAATCGCCTGCCGGCTTATCGTCAGAAGAGCAGCAAAAAATAAAACAGCGTTATGCCCGAATTTTCCATCACGAAATATTTTTCGCCACAGTCAAATATTGCGAACCGCAAGCAATGTTTCAAAATACAAAATCATTGTCAACTGCCGAAATCAAGCAATATGACGTCTTATTAGTAACCGGAATTGCAAAACCAAAGCCATTAGAAGACTATATTCGCCTACACGCAGCATCAGTGAAAACCGTTGCCTTTCCCGACCATCATGCTTTTTCGGAAAAAGACGTCAAAAATATTTCCAACAAAATGGCATCGCCCGAAAATCGAATATTAGTGACCACCGAAAAAGACGCCGTACGGCTGCAACAGATGACAATTCCGGAAACGATGGCAGAAAAATGTTATTATTTGCCGATTGAGGTTAACATTTTGAAGTAATTTGCGAACATTCCGCTTCAATATTGCTGCCTATCAATTCGGCTATAGCCAAAAATTCTTCTTTCGATAATTTAATCTTTTGTCGGTTGAAATCAATGTCTTGCATATCTTGCATAGGAAGAAGATGAATGTGCGCATGAGGAACATCAAAGCCTATAACCGCTACTCCTATGCGCCTGCACGGGATAGATTTTTCGATGGCTTTTGCCACTTTCTTTGCAAAAACGAACAATCCGCTCAATTCGTCGTCGAGCAGGTCGAAAAGATAGTCTGTTTCTTCCTTCGGTATTACCAACACGTGCCCCTTTACCAAAGGGTTTATGTCTAAAAATGCATAAAACCGTTCGCTTTCGGCAACCTTGTAACTTGGAATTTCTGCTTTTGCGATTTTTGAAAAAATACTTGCCATAACGTATTATTAACGAGATATATCGACTATCTTGAAGTTCAATTTTCCGGCAGGCACCTGTATTTCGGCTATATCGCCTTTCTTTTTGCCTATCAGTCCTTTACCGATAGGCGTTGTAATGGCAATTTTTCCTTCCTTCAAGTTCGCTTCCGATTCGGCAACCAACAAATACTCAACAATAGCATTGGTTTTCAAGTTTTTGAGTTTAACTTTGCTCAAAATCTGAATGCTTGACGTATCAATGCGCGATTCGTCCAATACCCTACTGTGTCGGATGGTTTCTTCCAACTTGTGTATCCTGGCTTCAAGTAAGCCTTGAGCGTCTTTTGCAGCGTCATACTCTGCATTTTCCGAAAGGTCGCCCTTATCGCGGGCTTCTGCAATTTGTCGTGAAATAGACGGACGCTCAACGTTTATCATCTGTTCCAACTCTTTTTTCATCTTGGCAAGCCCTTCTTCTGTTACATACGAAACTTTAGTCATATTTATTCCGTTATTAGATATAAAAAAAAGAATCCCGCTATCCCGGAACCCTTAAATTTCCTGAGACATCAGTACATATTTATGTTTGTTCTTTTGAAAAAACTATATTCATTAACATAAAAAAATAAAAAGGCAAAGATATAGTATTTTTTGAAACAAAAAAAATTTTTTCAAAAAAAAATGTTTTTTTTTTCAAAAATAGTAATTTTACAAAAAATGTTCTTACCTTTGTGCGCTAAAAAATAAGAGTAAAAATAGATTAAATATTTGAAGAACAATGGATTTGATGAAGTTAGTTCAAGAGCAGTATGGAATTTCTAAGAGTTTTCCCCGATTTGGCAGCGGCGATACCGTCACGGTGCATTACAAAATCAAGGAAGGCAACAAGGAACGTATCCAACAGTATAGAGGAGTGGTAATACAGCGCAAAGGCGGCGGCAGTTGTTCGGCAACTTTTACCGTGCGCAAAATGTCGGGCGAAATAGGCGTAGAAAGGATTTTCCCCTTAGCTTCGCCTTTTATCGAAAAAATAGAAGTAAACAAATACGGAAAAGTCCGTCGCGCCCGAATTTACTATTTCAGAAAATTGACCGGAAAAAAGGCGCGTATAGCCGAAAGGAAGTTTATTGCCCCGTCAGCAAAAGCAAAGCAATGAAAATATTGTTTGAGCAATTTCAATTCTGATGAGTAGTTAGCGCGATATTGATGAAGAAAGCGTTAAAAATAGCCTTGAATTTCACGATATTCCTGCTAATAGCAGGGTTCGTGTGGTATGTAGTATTGTCGATAGGCGGAGATGACGCGGCAAATAACAGAAATTCAATGGAAACGGTTGAACAGTTTGAAAGTCAATATACGCAGACTGCCTCTTTCAGTTTGCCCGAAGAAATAAACCGCTTTGATATTCATAACGATAAGTTGTTCATTTCGGCGGGGAACTCAATTTACATTTTTGATACGGAAGGCGAACCGGAGTCAAATTTTCCGGTAGAGCCCGGAGTAAGAGATATAGAGGTTGCCGGCAACGCAATCTACGTGCTGTATCCGGCAAGCATAGCAGTGTATTTGCCTGATGGACAAATGTTTCATCAATGGGATGCGTGCAGCGATTTGTCTGATTACTGCTCGTTTACAGTTGTTGGCGACGCAGTATTTGTTACCGACGCCGAAAATAAAAATATCTGCAAATACACTACCGAAGGCTATTTCGAAAGATTCATTCAAAGTCCGAAAGGATTTATTATTCCCAGCTATTCATTTGATATTGATAGTTGGAACGACACCATTTACGTTGTCAATTCAGGTCGTCACCTCGTTGAGAGCTACACGCTTGACGGCGAATTTATAGCCTCGTTCGGCGCGCCCGGAACCGCTGCCGGCTCTTTTATGGGCTGTTGCAACCCCGTCTACATTTCGTTCACGCCTTGCGGAACGCTCATTACATCCGAAAAGGGAATACCGCGTGTGAGCAACTTCGAACGCAATGGAAAATTTAAAGCGACGTGGTTAAACAATAGAATGTTAGGAACAGGCAGCAATGCCCGCGAGGTAAGAACAATAGACAACAAACTGTTTGTAGCGGTTAGTAATAGAATAGCGCTCTTTGAACTTTAATAATAATAAAAAAAATATTATTTTTGCAGCGTGAATCATCTTTATTCTTCCGTGCTTCTTGAAAACGTAGTTCACGAGTTTTCCAAGTTGCCCGGTATAGGTAAGAAAACAGCCTTACGGATGGCTTTGTTTCTGCTGCGGCAGGACGAGGAATCGGTAAGACAGTTTGGGCAGGCAGTGATACAATTGCGCAGCGAAGTGATGTATTGCAGGGAATGTCATAATTTATCGGACGCGGAGCTTTGCCGGATATGTTCCAATCCACGTCGTGATGCTACTATTGTGTGCGTTGTTGAAACCGTTCGCGACGTCATGTCAATAGAAGACACTATGCAGTATCAGGGCGTTTATCACGTTCTGGGAGGCGTCATATCTCCAATGGACGGCATTGGTCCGGCGGATTTGGCTATTGAATCGTTAATACAAAAGGTTTCCGGCGGACAAATTTCAGAGATTATTCTCGCGTTGGGCGCAACAATGGAGGGCGATACTACAAATTTTTACATCTATCGCAAACTAAAGCAATATCCGGTTATTGTTTCAACATTAGCACGCGGACTTGCTGTAGGCGACGAATTGGAATATGCCGACCAGGTGACGCTGGGAAGGTCGATTGTTAACAGGATACCTTTTAGAATGAAAAATGAAGAATGAAGAATTAAATAGAATTCATTATAGATGTTTACTGATGAATATTTCATGCGTAAGGCTCTCAATGAAGCGCAAATAGCCTTTGAAAAGGATGAGGTTCCGGTTGGAGCTGTTATTGTAGCCGACAACCGTATTATTGCCCGCGCTCATAATCTTACTGAAACTCTCAACGATGTTACTGCTCATGCCGAAATGCAAGCCATTACTTCAGCGGCTGTTTACCTTGGCGGAAAATATTTGACGGAATGTACTCTTTATGTAACCCTCGAACCATGCCTGATGTGTGCCGGAGCGCTATATTGGGCGCAAATTGCACGAATTGTTTATGGAGCTACTGACTCTAAACGTGGGTTTTCCTTAAATAGCGTGTCGCCCCTGCATCCTGCCACTACTTTAACAAGCGGTATACTCGAAAAAGAATCTGCGGCATTGCTAACAGACTTCTTTAAAAAGAAACGAAAAAATCACTGTAATTTCAAATGATATAATACAAAGCTCCACGTGTCAGTAGCTTCGTCTATTGCTTTTGACAGCGGTTTTCCGGCTCCGTGTCCGGCGTCTGTTTCTATGCGTATCAACGCAGGATTGTTTCCGCGGTCATTGTTCATCTCTTGCATGGTAGCTGCAAATTTGAACGAATGTGCCGGCACAACGCGGTCGTCGTGGTCGGCAGTGGTGATAAGCGTTGCGGGGTAGGAAACGCCGCGTTTAAGATTGTGAAGCGGGGAATACTTGTAAAGATATTCAAAATCCTTTTCGTTTTCGCTTCTGCCATATTCTACTGCCCATCCCCATCCTATTGTGAATTTTTGATACCGAAGCATGTCCAATACTCCAACGGCGGGTAAAGCCACGCGAAACAATTCGGGACGTTGCGTCATTACTGCTCCCACCAACAGTCCGCCATTAGAACCGCCGCTTATAGCAAGCTTTTGTGGCGAGGTATATCGTTCGCTGATAAGATATTCTGCGGCAGCAATGAAATCGTCGAAAACATTTTGCTTCTTTTCCAACATTCCCGCTTTGTGCCATTCTTCGCCATATTCGCCGCCGCCGCGTATATTAGGCAAAGCATACACGCCGCCGTTTTCAAGAAAAACCATCAGCGAAACGCTGAAAGAAGGAGTCATATTGATGTTAAACCCGCCGTAGCCATAAAGCATAGCCGGATTTTTACCGTCCATTTTAAGCCCTTTTTTGTGGACAATAAACATCGGTACCCGCGTACCGTCTTTGCTTGTGTAAAACTCCTGCTTTATTATGTAATCGTCCGGATTGAATTTCAGTTCGGGCTGGCGGAACAGAGCTATTTCGCCGCTGTTCACGTCATAGCGATATACTGTGCTTGGAGTAGTAAAACTTGTGAAGGAATAGAACAGCGTTTGGACATCGCGTTTTCCGCTCAATCCGACGGCAGTACCGATGGCGGGCAGAGCTATTTCTTTTTCGCGATTTCCACTGTAGTCAAATTGATAGATTTTGGAACTTGCATCTTTAAGATAGAAAGCAAAAATTTTGCCGCCGCCGGTATTCACGCCTTCAAGAAGTTCTGCCGCTTCCGGTATAACGTCTATCCATTGAGTTGTGTCGGGCTGTGTAGCGTTTATGGAAGTCAGGCGATAGTTTGGCGCATCTTTGTCGGTAAGCATTAGCAAACGCCCGTTGTGATGGTCAATCACGTAATTGTTGTTATTAAATCCCGTGACTAATGGAGTAAACTTGCCGTCTGATTGCGTTAGCGACTGAAAATACAGTTCGTTGCCTGATGTGCCTTCGGATACCGACAAAATCAGATATTTTTCGTCTTCTGTAACGTATGCGTTCATGTAGCGAAACGGGTGTTCCCTGTCTTCATAAATCAACTTATCGCTGCTTTGCGGCGTTCCAACCGTGTGATAGAAAACTTTATGGAATTGGTTTTGCGCCGAAAATTGCCCTGTTTCTTCCGGCTCGTCGTATCTGCTGTAATAGAAACCGTCGTCTTTCCAGGCAGCTTCCGAAAATTTGACCCATTTAACGTGCTCGTCTAATGTTTGTCCGGTTTCAGCATCCATCACGAAAATTTCTGCCCAATCCGAGCCCGACCTTGAAATAGAATAAGCCATGTATCGGTTGTCGTTTGAGAAAAATACGCCTCTCAACGCCACTGTTCCATCAGAGGAAAGGGTATTTGGGTCGAGAAAGGTTTCCGGTTCAGCGTCCAAATTTTTGAAACGATACAGAACAGACTGGTTTTGAAGTCCGTCGTTCCTGAAAAAGTAATAATAATCGCCTCTTTTGGCGGGCGTTGAGTAGCGCGGAAAATTCCAGAGCTCGGTAAGCCGCGCCCTGATTTGGTTTCTAAACGGAATTTGCGACAGATAATCTTCTGTTACCTCGTTTTGCGCTTTTACCCAAGCTGCCGTTTCAGGCGAATGGTCGTCTTCTAACCATCGATAAGGGTCTGCTACCTTCGTTCCGAAATAGTCATCAACAACATCAACCCTAAGAGTTTGCGGATACGGCTTGCGTATAATAGATTCACGCCTGCACGAAAAGGCAATATACATACATATAATCATTAAGAAAATTTTTTTCATATTCGATATTTTTTTAGACGCGCAAAAATAATTGAAAAGCATCCTTGCAACTTCAATTAGTCTTATACTCAAACTTCACGGTTTCGAGTTCTTTGTTTGCCTGAACTATTTTTTTTGCCAATCCGTCTTTATATTCAACTATTTTTTTCAACAGTTCGTTGTCGCCTGTTGCCAATATTTGTGCAGCCAGTATGCCTGCGTTCTGCGCTGCGTCTAATCCTACTGTTGCTACCGGAATACCGGGTGGCATTTGCAGTATTGAGAGTATTGAATCCCATCCGTCTATAGAAATCGTTGCTTTTATAGGTACGCCGATAACAGGTAGGGGAGTTAGCGATGCCATTACTCCGGGTAGATGCGCTGCGCCGCCTGCTCCTGCTATTATAACACGTATGCCGCGTGCGTGGGCTTCGCGAGCAAATTCTGCCGCCTGATGAGGCGTGCGATGGGCTGATAAGGCATTGATTTCGAACGGGATGCAGAACTCGTCTAAAACTTTTGCCGCCTTTTCCATGATGGGCAAATCTGATGTGCTGCCCATAATTATACTTATTTTTGGTTTCATAAAAAATTATTATTATTTTTGCCGCAAAATTAATAAAAAAATTTGATTGTGAAAACAATTTCATTATTTGATAAAAAATTTAAGATGCATATCAGTCGTTCACGCGTATGTTCAAGCATTGACCGGATTGCCGAGCGGATAAACAGCGATTACAAAGGAAAAGAGATTCTTTTTCTGGCGGTTCTAAACGGCTCGTTCATGTTTGCCGCCGATTTGGTGCGAAGGGTTAAACCGTTGTGTCACATCTCATTTGTGAAAGTGACATCGTATCGTGGCGATTCGTCAGAAGGAATTGTCAGAGAACTAATAGGATTGAAGGAAGACCTTAACGGAAAGCACGTCATACTGATAGAAGATATTGTTGATACCGGATTCACGTTGGAACATATAGTTAATCAGATTAAGACAAACTACAGTCCGGCAAGCGTTGCGGTAGCAAGTTTGCTCTTTAAACCGCAGGCTTATCGAAAATCTATCATAATAGACTACATAGGGCTGGAAATTCCAAACGATTTTGTGGTCGGCTGGGGGTTAGATTACAACGGGTATGGACGTAATCTTGAAGATATTTACGTAATAACGGATTGATATTCAAAGATTTCAAAATTCAAAAATTCAAAAATTCATTAATAAAATTTTAAATTTATGTTTAATATAGTATTGTTTGGCGCTCCGGGCGCCGGTAAAGGAACTCAGGCTGTTATGATTGCCGAGCGGTTCTCTTTGATGCACTTGTCGACGGGCGATATTTTCCGTAAGGAAATTGCCGCAGGCAGCGAGCTGGGCAAATTGGCTCAAAAATATACAGATAGTGGGGAGTTCGTTCCCGATAACGTGGTTATTGACATCATCCGTTCGCAGATGGAGCAAAATCCACAGGCAAAGGGGTTCATCTTCGATGGTTTTCCGCGCACTATAGCGCAGGCGGAGGCATTGGACAAGATGATGGAAAAGCACGGGCTGCGTATTGCCGCAGTCTTAGCCCTCGAAGTAGAAACCGAAGAATTAGTCAAAAGACTGCAAATTCGCGGCGAAAGTTCAGGACGGGCAGACGATATGTCGATTGACGTGATTCGTAATCGTATCGAAGTTTACAATCAGAAAACTAAACCTCTGATAGATTATTATAGCTCACAAAACAAATTTCACCCCGTTGACGGAATAGGCGAAATTTCAGAAATATCTGAACGATTGTGTGCGACAATCAACACGATATACTGACAAAAAGGTAATTATTGGCTTGCTGCGGGTCGTAGCAGATTACAACTTTGTCGCCCGATGCGTGAAAATCCCTAAAGGATAACACGCAAACTGACCTAATTGCCTCATTTATAATCAAGTAATGAGGTTGCACCATCTCGGCATCATCCATTGCTACTGCGGTTGTTTTTGTTTGTTGAATGAGGTAAAAATGAGGTTTTATCTACATTCCTTGTTGATAATGATTAGAAAGTTTTTTGATGATGCTTTTGGCAAGCATTTCGTTTATTTCGGTATGGCGAGGAATAGGTTGTTGCACACCTGTTTGAACATTTTTATACAACATCCTCAAAACTCATCTTTTTATTACCAACAACTTTTTTTCAAAAAAAACATTTTTTTGTCCCCATCGTCTCCAAAAAGCCAAAATATTTCAAAAAAAAGTGATATTTTTTTTGTTTGTTAATAATATTTTGTATCTTTGCGCCGTTATTATAACAGAGCGAATTTGTTAGAGGCATTAGTCGGGTTCAAGTCCCGTATCGTTCACCAGATTAGGGTTTCGTTTCGGGCGCCCCTAAACTGACTTAAGCCGGTGATTTATCATCGGCATTTTTTTATAATTTGTGCAATTTATTGCCGATAATATAGTATACAGCCTGAATTCGGTTTGTCTTTGAAAGTTTGAGATAGCCTTTATAAGCGTTTATTATTCGTTGCAGATTGAATACACTTTCTTTGTGGAAATACAACACAATCGTT
>Ga0099364_10005620_pt1 | contig 18548 bp, 19 predicted proteins | sample TergutTh196P3_FD_73070 | JGI IMG/M metagenome (GOLD analysis project Ga0099364, IMG submission 73070) | Microcerotermes parvus P3 segment gut microbial communities from Pointe-Noire, Republic of the Congo - Th196 P3 | ecosystem: Host-associated > Arthropoda: Insects > Digestive system > Gut ...
GGTTATTTCCATTGCGATCACGACCTTTTTGATGTTCCCGCAACTTCGGGGGATTTTCAATTCGTTTTTCCTGACCGCGAAGGCTGATCACACGGTTCAGCTGACCGACCGCATTCAGATGCACGTCTTGGAAGTAGCAAAGGAGAAGCGGCATTTGCTTGACGAATTACCGTCGGCTCTTGCTGCCTGGTTCAACTTTTATTATTTTTCTCACCTGCTAAGCGAGGATGAAATGGCGACATTACTGAAAGACAGGCCGATGGTTCAACGGGCATACGAGAAATTCAAGCAGTTCAACCAGGACGAAAAACTCCGCGCCTTGGACGAGGCTCGTGAGCGGTTTTTGCATGACTATGCGACTGACATGGGACTTTCTAAAGCCGAAGGTAAGGCCGAGGGTAAGGCCGAAGGCAGGTCTGAGGAAAAGGTCGAAATTGCCCGTACCATGAAAAATGAGGGTTTTGGTGTCGATGTTATTTCCAGGATGACCGGTCTTTCCGCCGACGAGATTAGGCGGTTGGACTGATGCCCCTGCCGGACGAACCGGCAGGTACAAATTCCTCGCCCCGCTTCCCGGTCGCGGGGCCGCCAACGGTCAGCCAACCATTCGGCATGCGGAATATCCCAAGAAAAGACACGGATAAAAGAACCATTTCGTCGTCATCGAGCAGGCCGGGAGGCCGGTTGATCATCACGTCCGGGGTAAGATTGGTCCTGCGGGCAAAAGTTCGTGCCGTTTTCATGATTTCTCCAGGTTCGTGCAATAAGTCAGGCCCGGCGCAAAAAGGTATCGCCTCAAGTCCCGTAAAAATAGGGGTCTCACAAGAAAATGGACCTTCTTTCTCACATTTTGCCTTAGAGTGCGCGTCAAAATCGTGAAACACGCGCTACCCCCTATGTAAAAAGATCAAAAAGTTTTCTATGCCGTAAAACACAGGCTCAAACCGCTGAACTTTTTGCGCAGGACGCGCGCAAAAAGTTGCAATAAGTCGGATTCCTACCGTTGGACCAGTGAGACAAGCTCCTGCGGACGTCCTTTTGTGGCAATTCGTTCAGTGGTGATATGCCGCTGGGCTTCCAATTCCTGGAGCAGATCACAGAATTCCCTCGGCATGACTCCCAAATGCCGCCGGAGTACCCAGTAAGGCATTCCTCGTTTGCCGTGAGTGCGATGCCACTGCCGGACATGCCGTAATGCTTCCTTGCACAATGCCTGGAACTTGGTTTTTGAGGAATACTCTTTCGCTTTGGCAAGCTGCCGCCGAATCTGGTGGGTAACGAATTCCGACGCCCATTGTGTGGCCGGGAGCATGATTTCCGGCTTTTGGTGGTCCGCGCTGCACGCATACAGCAGTGCGAGTTTTCGGGCGTTTTCATTGGCCCGTCCCCAAACGGTCATGGAAACAACGTCCCCCTTATCCTCAGCCTTTGAATACTCTTCGTCGGCAAATCGCCGGAAGTCTCGCATAAAAGAAACGGATTTGTCGTCAAAGGGAATCGTGATCGGTGTCGGGTGAAACTTGCCGAGATTCCCTTTCATTTCGCCCGGCTGAAACGCTCGCCACCATCGGGCGGTTTCCAGGACACGTTCGCTGATTTGGCTGACCAGGCCCGCGTCTTGGGTAAAGGGTCGTTTGTCGGCATCGACGATGACCATTCTTGCGAAAAAACCGTTGCTCATCATGCGTTCGCTCAATGCCCCGTAGTAAAATTGCGGTGTCGCGGTGCCCAAAACGGTCAAATGCGGCTGGTCAATCACGCCGGGATGTTCTTTACCGGACTTCCGACGCATGGGATAAATGGTCGAAGCCGACGTGTAAAGCGTCAGCAACGTTCCCATGATGCTCTCGACATGCGCGCTGCGGTTCCGGTCATTCAACTTGAACAGCAATTCGTCGATTTCGTCGTTCTGGTAGAGCATATTGGGCTGAATGAACAACGAATCCTGTAACCCTTCGCCGGAAACGAACTTGTCGCCGAGTGCCATAATGTCGCCGATTTGTTCGATAACATGGGTGTTGACCTTTCGGGGAAAATCTTTGCCGGACGATGCCCCGACCAGTGCCAGCAGATAGAGATTGGTCCGCAAGTCGCCCGGTTCCCGCACCTTGCGACCGCAAAGAAACGATTGCAATGCCAATGCCCCGCAGAAAGCCGTCGTCGGGACGGCACACGGTGCATTTGCGAGCGAAAAGTCCATGACCTCGCTCACAAAGCCGGGGATTCGTAACAAGTGGTCAGGAACGGCACCTGGATCGTCCAGCAGTGTCTCTGCCACAAAAATGTCTTCGTCGTCCGATTCTCCCGGCTCCTCCGGCTCACGCGGTCTCGCAAAATTGTCCGTAATGCCGGAAATATCAACGCCGGGCACCATCGGCGGGACTTTTGTCTCATGGAATTTATGGCCTCTGGGCTGGTTATGGTTTTCCGGTTTCAGTGCTTCCCGCATCTTGTGGTCAAGGCGGTGTTGCGGCCAGGGGGGGAGGCAGCGGGCGTTGTATTCCTGTAACAACGGCCTCCCTTCCGCTTCCGAAAGGCCGAAATCCCAGAAAATGACATTGGCCGCGACAAAAAGTTGCGTGTCGCCCCCTTGTCCGGCAACACACACGGGGACTTGCTCAAGGTAAAGGCGGCACCGGTCTGCCGGAGACATGCCGGAATCATTGGTCGGCAGGACCAATTTCGGTTGTTCGGGAACAATAATCTGCGGCGTTCGGTGCGGTAAAACATGGTTGATCCAATCCTCCGGCAATTTGGGGAGTTCATTGACCGCACATAAGGGAGCCTGCCAGCAGTATTCCCTGCCTGTGTCCGGGTGGATCGACGGCGGCACGGTAATGTACTGGTTACCGACCTGTATATCGATGGCGGTCTTTTGACCGTCCCACTTGAGCCCCTTTGTGCTTTTGAGATCGATGTCCGGTTTTTGGAACAGCAAATGATAACCGCCGTTGCCTGACCGTGACACTGGGCCGGTCGTTAACGGACCAACCCGGTCGACAATCTTTTTGAAATCCCCATTCCCGTCCCTGCCGTTTTTGTTGTCAACATCAATGACAAGGACATTCTCGCATTTTAGCCCGATATTGCAGTCAGGGTATTGCGTCCACCAAGTCCGCACGACATCAGGATCGCCGGTCGCCGAGTTACAACCGCTTGGCGCGGTCTGGACAAATGGCAGTTTTGTCCCCGGCTGGAGTTGAAATACATGATAGCCGAGCCGCACGAGTCGGTCGGCTGCTTCGGCAAATGTTGACATTTTTTGAAATGGATAATGAATCCTTGCAGGGCAGCATTGCTTCCGGCACATCCTGCCGTATCAATGGCGACGATTGCTGTTTACGTTTCGCTACTTTGCTGAACGGACGGCATGGAATTGTATTTGGGAAGGTCAAGCAGACTTTCCGGCAAGAGGCCGCGTTTAGCCGCTTCGTCAAAATGCAGCAAGAACATGCAGTTCGCCATGACGCCGCTCAAATGGTCCTCGTCGGTCGCCCCCAGTTGGTACTTCATCAGGTGCCGGTAAAGCGAAGCCAGGCAGCGGCTTGCCGGAATTCCGCGAGTCCAATTATGTTCCGAATACTTTTGGGCACCCTTCATGAGCCACAGCCCGATTCTTTCCATCGCCAGCGGCGAAAAAAGGTCCGGTCTGGGTTTGCCTTCGGCACCGTCACGGACCGCGCCCGTCTCGAACACCTCGCGTTTGCCGGAGTCCTGCATAGCAACGGCAACCGGTTTGACCTGATTGTTGGCAATTTCCATAAACTGCCGGCCACGAAGGTTGACGTCATAGTAATAACAGCCATCGCCCGTATGATGGCATAGCCTACTGTCGACATACTTGTGCATGTTCAGGAGCGTCAGTGCCCATTCCTCGGTTTCCGTCAGATCACGGCAGAGGAGTCGCAGGTCCAGACCGTCCTCCGGCACCCTATCGATGAGCTTGCCGTAAAACGCGGTCATCGCCGGATTACAAAGCGGAGAATCGTCGTCTTGCAGGTTTTTGTGTAATTGTCGCAGTATTTCAATGTCCGTCATGATTGTATGATTCCTAAAAGTAATGAAGATTCATTCGAACAACACACCTTGCCGTTCGAGAGCGAGCGGTTCAAAGCCGGGAATACGGCCTTGTTCATGTCAAATCCTCCACAATGTTGGCCGGTATCGCCCGTTGTTTTCCAAACTGGCATCCCCGGAACCAAAATTGGTTTTGAATGATTGCGACAAGTTCAACACTGAAGCAGCCGTTATTGCTGTGATTGACAACGGCGAACCCGTTTTGCCAGTCAGGAGCAGTCACATAGTCGGGATTCAGCGTTGACAAACACCCGACCTCCCATGCACCGATTGTTCCCGTAACGTCCGTATGATAGAACGCGCCGAGGCGGTGAGAATGACCGTGAATGACGCAGCAGCCGTACTGTTCGTAATGGCGTTTTGCGGACATGGCCGACCAGCGGGAAACGTATTGACCATGCGTAAAGAGCAGATGTCCGATTCGGTAGGGGCGGTCCTGCGGCTGCCAATGGAGGCGTAACCTTTTGAAGTCAAGCAGTTCTTCCAGGGCCAGCGACCGCAGTCCGGCAAGCCCCTTTGCCTCGGATCGGAGATACTTTTTGAGGCGAAATTCATGGTTGCCTTCGCTATAGATGATTTGGGCTTTTGGGGCGGCGTCCCGTAGTTCGGTGAGCCAGTCCCGAACGGAATCAAGTTCATCCTGGAGGTTTGCCGTGCGGGCCGGGTCTTTGTCGTAGCGAGAGATGGATTGGGCATCGATGGCATCCCCCAAAATATGGACGCGCCCGGGGCGTTGCTCCCTTATAAAACGAAGGACCAATTTGACGGCATCCGGATCATGCGCGTTAAAATGGACATCAGCCACGACCACCGACATATTCTTCTGAATTGTGTTTTTCATTATCGTTTCGTTCTCCCCAATGGAACTGAAGGCTCGCGTTAAAATGGTACATCTTCCTCCAGAAACCCGGAGCCGTCCCTGTCGTCCGGCTCCAGGTTTTCGGACACGGAGTGCGGTTTTTCTCCGAGCGAAGACCTGATAATCCGGTGAAACCGCTCACCGGACACTTTGCGGACAATAATGGTGTTGGTTTCGGCCAGGCCGCCTGCTTTGGCGATCCGAACCGCGAAATCCGCCGTATCAGGCACCGGATCATGAGAGCGTTCCGTCCACCATGTTTCGAATTTCTTCCTGGCCCAACCGCTGTGTTCGGGACAGATCCACTCGGAGATGATTTCGTGAAGACCGACCTGATAATCGACACGAATGGTTTTGGGATCATTTTCTGCCGCACCGCGCTTGGTGTGGACACTGTAATACATTGCCCGCACGTCGTATTCCACATCGGTCACCTCGCCGGTCAAAATACCTTCGTTCGAGGCATTGCCGTCATGGGGGCTGCGTTCCGGCGACGGGAATTCAAAACCGCAATCCGGGCACGTTGCCAGAGCAGCGTGAATCAGAGCACGACATTGCGGACATTCCTTTGCCGGTGCGGTCCCGACGCCCTTTTCGGCTTTGTCTTTGACATGGATGGCGTCGACAGGGCCGTGCCGCAGGATATTACCGCCATAATTCAAAACGAGGCAGTGGGTTTTCGATTCATGTAACCGAAATCCGCGTCCCACCATCTGAGAATAAAGCCCCGGCGAAGCGGTTGGCCGCAAAAGCACGACGCAGTCAATATTCGGCGCATCGAACCCGGTCGTCAGCACATTGACGTTGGCCAGGTATTTGAGCGGCCCGGTCTCGCCGCCAAGCAGGTCTGTGGCAAACGATTCCCCTTTGAACCGCCGCAGAATCCGGTCCCGCTCCGCAGACGGCGTGTCGCCGGTCACGAGGCCGCATTTCCTGTTGGTCAGCTTCTCTATGGTCTCTTTGATGTTGTTGGCATGATCGACCGAAGCCGCAAAAATCAGGACGGCATTGCGGTCCTGCGTCTGGTGGAGGATTTCCCGACAGGCGGCAAGGACATGTTCCGGCGTGTTCATCAGTTCATCGACCTCGGACGCGACGAATTCACCGCCGCGCACATGCAAGTCGCTGCAATCGACCTTCTGATGCCCGGACTTGCTTTTGAGCGGACACAGAAATCCTTGCTCAATGAGTTCCTTGATGCCGATTTCGTAACAGATTTCGTTCAAAAGGCTGTCGGGACTTACCAAAATGCCGGATTTCAACCGGTACGGTGTCGCGGTCAACCCAATGAGCCGGACTTGGGGATTGACGATCTTGGCGTCCTGCAAAAATATCCGGTACATCCCCTCGCCATCGGGCGGCAAAAGATGACATTCATCGACGAGGATCAAGTCGAAACGGTCGAGTTCACAGGCCCGTTTGTAGACCGACTGGATTCCCGCGAGGATAATGGGAGCATTGGTTTCACGACTGCCAAGCCCGGCGGAATAGACGCCGATTGGCAAATCCGGGTTGATCCGCCGCATCGTTGCAGCGGTTTGTTCCAATAATTCCTTGACATGGGCGAGCAGTAACACGCGGCCATTCCAGCGTACAACGGCATCATGGCAAATCTGCGAAATCAAGCTGCTCTTGCCGCTCCCGGTCGGAGCAACGATGCATGGATTGCCTTGTTTTGTGCGCAGAAAATCGTAGACGGCGTCGACCGCCGCCTGTTGATAAGGGCGTAATGTGTACATAGAAAGACGGGCAGATCGCAGAATGGGAAATGGAGAATCGGGAAAACGTGGTGTTGCTCACTTACCTGCCGTCTGCTGCCTGTCGTCTGTCCACTGCCTGTCGTCTGCCGACGAATTCGCAAGTATCTCCGTCCAGCTTCGTGTCATAAATCGTTCCATGACCGCCAAGACGAGCGCGGCAGGTCAAATACGATTTGCCAAGTACGGTGACCTTGCCTGTGACAAGGACATGACCATAGATTTTTGTGCGCCCGCCGACCCGTGTTTCGTGCAGGATGACCGCTTCCTCGCCGACCGTTGCCCGACCTTCGAGGATTGCCTCGTTGCCGATGTATGCTTTTTCGATGACACGGGCATAGTCCCGGACAATCGCATGATCGGCAACAACGGCATCATCCCGCACGGTCACGCTCCCTTCCAGACGGGCACCATCGCGGACCATCGCGTTTCCCCGCACGTTGGGAATCCGGGTTTTGCCGCTCACGCTGAACCGGGCGCGGCACAGAACAATGGCGTTGTCCCGGACGGTCGCAACCTCGGCCAGCACGGACTGTGCCCCGACAATGGCATGACCGTACACAAACACGAAGTCACTCAGTTGGGCATCGTCCTTCACGACGCATCGGTCAGTCATGCAGGCCCGGCCACTGAGCCGGGCACGGTCCCGCAACAGCGCGTCGCCGGAAACCTGGCTGCGTCCCAGGGCCATCGCATTGTCGGCGATCCAGCAGAGGCCGTCATGGGACAGGTTGTCGTATTCTTCGACGAAACCGCCGATCTGCCCTTTTTTGATGTGACCAAAATCGCGGAGTGCCTTGATCCGATAGACCTGGAGACCATTCGGAAACCGATAAGCCTGTTTTTGCATTTCATATTTGAGCATTTTATTTTGTGTGACCTGTGTATTTTATTCGTCAGTTGTCTTCGTCGTCTTCCAGCAGGTATTTCAAAGCCGTGAGACACTCGATCAAGTACGGTTTGTCCCAGTGAGTTCGCAGTTCAATGGCGAACACATCGGCATTGTTCGATGGAAGATGTACGGTAATACAGTTCTTCAGGTCACGGTCCTTGTGTAATCGTCGCACGCGTTTCCGATTCCGCTTCCTGTCAAGCGGCCTGGCATTCTCGTAGTCCGGCGGCTCAATCTCTTCCGGCGGCGTTTCCGCGACCTGCACCTCGAATTCGTCGCAAACATCCGACCACGGGATGGGCTTTTCGATTTCATCCGTGAGGCATTTTTGATTCTGTTGGTCAAAGTACCGGCATTCGCAGCAGGTCGCACCTTCAGGCACACATTTACCGCCAAAATTGATCCGGGAAGTGTTGACTGGAATGGTCGATTTTGGGGGCGAAATTTCCGCAGATGCGACTGTTTCCCCCCGACCGTCATTGATTCCGGCAGTGTTGATTGTTCGACCATCTTTGCCGGTTCGATGAGTTGACTGCGCGATTCGCGCAGTCAACTCAAGTTCATGTCGAATGGAACGAACCATTGATTCGCCAACTCCTACTTGCTCTGCAAGCTGCCTGTTGCTTGGGTTTTCGCCATTTATCTGCAAGAGAGCTTGCGTAACCGCATTTCGCTTGTCACCACTGGTCCGTCGAATCCCGTGCGACTGATTGGCCGTAATTGCCGCCCATCTCGCTGCCGCAACGTCGCCGAGTCGCTGCTCGACAAGGATAAAATCGTTCGGTCTGACCCGTCGATGAGCGGCCAGCCGGTGAAAGCCGTCCGCGAGGATGATCCGGTTGTTCGGTTCGTCGAAAAAAACGAGCAGAGGCGGAAATTCGGCCCCGCGTTCCATCGACGCGGCATATTCATTGACCGCTTCTTCGTTCCAATCGACACGAATTTGCGTGTCAAGGTCGGTGCGGATGCGTTGGGGATCAATCTTGGTCGCCATCGGTCGGTTCGTTGGGGTTTCTTGGTGGATTGATGAGGAATCCTAATTTCTGAACGAGGGCCGGCAGATCGTCCAGGCGGACAACCGCGACCCACGGTTTTTTGTTTTGCCGGTGCATGACAATCGGAAGATTTTTTCCGGCGTCCGCAGCGGCCTGGTCAAGTGCTTCATAGAGTCGAAACCGCTCAACCCGTTTGCATTCGATATGAATGCCTGACAGATTTGTTACAACATCGGGCGATCCGGGTCTGCCATGATACTGTACGCCGCGCCGCGCTTGGACGCCCAGTACCCGTGTCAGTTCCTGGGCAAGTTCCCGCTCGCCGGTTTTTCCCTTGTTACGTGAGAGACGTCCCATTGCATTCATTAAAAAGTTCCGTCGGAAGTGTCCAGAGTTTGGAATCGCGGCCCGATGCCGTTTCCGTCCGTAATTTGCCCAGCAGATCGCCGAGTCCAAAAAGCGGGGTTTCCGCCCTGGCATGGCGGCCATCCGCAGGGCCGGGAGGTCGGACCGGCATCGAAGGCGCTCCGGTGTCACGCCGGCGGTCGGGCATGTCAATGATCAAAGTTGTTTGAGTTTGGCTGAGAACGATACGCATAATCATGTTCCTGTTTGTTGTGAAGTCTGCTTGTAAGGTCTGCTATCCGCCGGAGCCTTCGGATCGCTGCCACGGCGGTACGGCACTGTGGGCCGGTGCCTGCGGATATTGGGCGACCTGGGCGGCAGCCGTTGGCGGCGAGTACGTGCCAAAGGATTCCCGTTTCGAATATCCTTTGACCTCGTTGAAAAGGGTGCCGGTGTTGTCGTCCTTTTTCAGCTTCACGTTGATCGTGAGCGGAATCCGGTGCAATTCGGCGGAATCGCGCGGTTTCAGGATGCCGACCGCATGGCAGACCGCCGACAAATTCGCACGGGCAATCTCGACCGTTCGCGCGATCGGATGGTTGAGACACAAGCGGTCCCAGACCTTGCGACCGCGGTATTCGCCGTCCAGGACGGTGAATTCGAGTTCGAGATAGCTGCCATTGCCGGTTTTGGTGGCCTTGAGTTCGGAGTTGGTGATTTCGACGGTGTATTTGTCGGACGGGATCGCTTCAATCGGCTGCGCCGGATCAACCTGCGATGCGTCAAAATTGAGTTGTGCCATGATTTTGCTCCAAAAAATGAAAAAATTGATGATCGGTGAAAACGAGCCTCGGCCTATCTGTCGGGAGCCCGTCTCTGTTCAACCGAGACGATTCGGTAACTCGGATCGACTGTAGAGAGGGAACAGTTCCTTGTGTTCGCGTACCATTTCGCACGACGTTTCGTTACGAAGGAATGCCTGCAAAACGGTTTCCGCCCGTTTATAGATTTCGCGGCGGGTCGCTTCCTGCCGGTCGCAAAGACGTAAAAGCCAGTGCCGGAATTCGAGGACAAGTTTTGCGCTCGGATGGTCGCCGGAACCTGTCCGCAGAATGTTGCAGAATTCGAGTATTTTTTCCTTCGGCACTGTATGGCAGGCACGGGCAACGACCGCCACGAGCGTCGTGTTGTTCACGATATTGTTTTCCAGCATGTCAACGGCAAAACGCACGGGCAGGTGATGGCGGCGGTACATGTTGATGACCTCGGTCGCCGACAGGTGATTCTGGCTTTTGCAGTGCCGACCAGCCCACATTTCCTTGAGAACACTGATGTGCTTGCCCTTGATCGTATCGTCCAACAGTTCAAGCCGGACAATGTCGAGCAGCGTTCGCGGCTTGCCGCCGTCGATGGATTCGTGCGCGGCCTGGTTTTCGTTCAAGAATATCAGCATCGGGAGCGATTGGCCGGTGCGAATGATGGCATGGAGCCGGTGCTGGCCGTCCAGGACGACTCCTTCCTCGTCAAAGGCGATCCCCTGGTGTGTCCGCCGCCAGTGGCCCGCCTCGATTTGCCGGACATAATTGTCGACAAGTTTCGGCTTGAGCGGGCGGTTAAAATTGTTCTTCAGGAGCCATTGTTTCGCCATTTCCGGCGTAACGATGACGAGGAAGCAATTCAGGTGCTGCTTGGCGTTGACAGGAAGTGTAAACATGGTTCTGTTCCTTTCTTTGGGTTGGTGTGAGACAGGTTATTGAGGTTGAAGTTCTTTTTGTAACGTGGCGACCAACTCTTGAATGGCCGCCGCTTCGCCCTGAGCAATCATCTTGCGGGCAAGGGCAAAGATGTGTTTTTTGCGATAGAGCGGCTTGAACAGTGAAAATAGGCAGGAAACGAGATACTGGGGATCATGTTCCGGGATTCTTTGGATCGTATAGCTTCGGATAGGCGGCACGAGTTTGATGGCTGGACAATTTTTCTGATCTTGCCGCAACTGCTCGCGTTCCTCTTCGGTGAGCCAATCGTAAAAATCATCATCCGGGTCGGGTTCAAAACGGACATCATTGAAATGTGTTTGTTCTGCTTTGATGCCTTTCCAAGCCGGGCCGATTTGCGTCGGACGATTGTTAGGTGGTTCGTTGGCTACATTATCCGAAGCGTCAGCAATCGGCAAACATGCCGTGGAAACTGGCTTGGCCTTGGACGATTTTTTTCCTTGAGATTGTGGTTTTTGATGAGCTGGACGTGACCTTCCATCTTTACCGACAGTTGTCTTGGTTGGCTTCAACTGGTCCATTTGGACCAGTTGACCTTTGATTCGGATAACCGTCTGATGGGAAATCCCAACCAAGTCGGCAATTGTTCGAGTCGATAAATCTACGCATCGTTTGACGACGGCTTCCGCTGCGCGTCGGCGTTCGGCTCGCGTCAAGGGTAACCCGTGACGTGCATTGACGGAAACAGCAGCCAGTAATGCCTCTTTTTGTGTTCCTCGGTGAATAAGTGCCCAAATTTTGGAGTGCCCTCTCTTTTTTGCAGCTTCGATACGGTGATGGCCATCCGCAAGCAGACGTGTTTTGCCGTCGAAGTAAACCTCGACAGGAACGAATTTCATGAGATCGTCTTCGGTCTCCATGCGTTCGGCAAATTGGTCGACCATCGATTTATTGAGTTTCCCACGGAATTGAAGTTCCGGATCGAAGACCAATGAAGCAATGTCAATAAAATTAGGCGTTTCCATGATGTTGCTCTCGTTCATGATGTTGTTTATCGTTGTGTTGATTCATATCCGCGCCAATAAATTTTTTCGCCGGAACGGATCATGGTCTGGTCGCCGAACAATTCATTCGGACGAAGTTCGTAGTATTCGAGTTGCGCGACAAACGGCAAGTCGGGATATTCCTGTGGGGCGGCGTTAATCAACACGCCTCGAACAAAACATTCTTTTCCGCTCCGATAAGTAATCTCGATCCGCCCGCCTTCCAGCAGGTCAACGGCGATCCGCTTGATGGCCTCGTCTGCCGCGCGTCCGTCAAGGTCGTTATGCGTTTTCATCGGTCCCTCCGATCATCCCCTGATAAATGGCGTTCCAGTCGAGCGGCAACACGTCAGGAAAACCGTAACGATTTTTCGCCACGCCGACCGCCGAGGGTGTGCAGCGGAGGATACGGTTCCCGCCGCTCTTGTCCCCCTTCGCGGCACTGAATTCACGGGTCGCAAGCAGAATCGCATCGCACCATTCGCACAAATACGCCGTAGCATTTTTGTGCAGCCGGGGACTGAACCTGTCAAACGCCGTCGATTCGGGGTCGGTAAAGGTTTCCACCTTCGCATGGGCAAGGAGGATCGAAAGCATCCCCTTCTCTTCGCGGAGCCGGTAGAGTACCTCAATCAACTGACGCCAGTAACTCAGGGCATGCGAAAACCCTTTGCCGTAACCCCCATCCGCTTTTTCGATACTCTTGACCCCGAAATCCTTGCAGACCTGGTCCCAAACGAGCCGCTCAAACCAGTCGCCGGAGTCCAGGACGACCGTGCGGTAATCATGTTTCTCATTGGCGAGGACGTTGAAATAACCCATCGCCTCGGTCAAGGTTCTGGCAAGCGGAAAGGAGTCGCAGGCGATCTGGTCCAGGCCGTCTTCGGTCGAAACGAAAATCGGTTTCGGAGCGTTGGCCGCAAGGGTCGATTTGCCGATCCCCTCGCTGCCGTAAATCACAAGACGCGGTGCCTGCCGCCGCTTGCCGCTGTGAATGGTCTGTAAAAGTGACATTTTTTGTGAGACTGTAGGCGGGAGGCCGGAGATTGTTCTTCCGGCATTCCCGTGGTTCATCATCGTGTTAATAGAGGTGAGAGTTCCTCCGGCCTGCTAAACGAGGCTGAGAATCCGTAAATCCTCGTACCCGGTCGCCCAAATGTCGCTTTGCCGGGCAACCTTGAGCCGTTCAATGGCCGCTTCAATTTCTGCACGGGCATGTAGAAGCGTGTCGCTGTTGACCTGCCAGACGCCGCAACGATACGGTTCCTGTTTCTCGACCGCAATCACATAGACCGGCACGCTCTCGCCGACCACTTGGGCAAGTACGCTCTGGTAAAAGGCGAATTGCAGTTGATAGGAAAACCGCCGCGCGTCCGATTCGAACCAGGTCAGGTTGTCGCACGTCTTGAGATCGACAATGCCAAAGTCAGGATTCGTCCAGTCGATCCGAATCTGGCACGGAAGCCCGCAATACTCGGCACGAACAACGCCCTCGGCCTTGCCGTTTTCGAGCAGTTCATTGGCGTAAGGATTCTGCCGGACGCCGGAGTGCATCGCGTCAATGAGCGTGGCCTTGTCGAACGGAAGTACCGGTTTTTGCTGGACTTCCTGCCATTCGAGAAATTTCTTGGTCGTGCTGCCGTAAGGTTTTCCGGTCGCCGGATTGACGGGACCGCCGACGGCATACTCTTTTTCGTAGGCTTCGACACCTTCGAGAATTCGCGTATGCGCCGCACGCCTGATGAGGAACGCGGTCGGTTCCCTGGCTTCGATCAGCCCGGCCCGACGTTTCTGATACAAAAACGGGCATTGGAGGAATTCGATCAGTTGGTGACTCGACAGGTACTCTTTCGCCTTCGCGTGGTAGACGTCGGCGGGTTCGGTTTGCAAAATACTCAGATCAATGATGGCCATGTTTTGGGTTCTCCGTTGGGATTGGTTGCGTTGTTCATTTGATATATGGCGGTGAGACTGGAATTAGTACCCCCCAAAAATTGATTTTTTTATGATTTTGTTCAAAATCGTTGCCCAAAAATTTTTAGAGGTAGTCGCGGGCGATTTTCGATTCGGTGAGCAGTTCCCGAATTCGCGTGATTTTCTTTGTCATTGCATTTTTCCTCATGCCGAGCATGTTGGTCACTTGCGCTTTGGGCAAAGTGAGGAGTTTTCGACAAATGGCTTGCAGTGATTCCGGCAGTGTATTGATCGCTTGCCAAATTTCACTACGGGCAATCACCCGTTCAATATCGTTGAGCTCCGTCGACGGATAATCATTCGAGCAGGGGTGGGCGTCCTCTTCGAGATCATGGATGCTCTCGCAAGCCCGGTGTTTCAACCAGCGTTTCTTGAGACGGAATCGATGGATTTCCGCCTGAATGATCGTGGCAAGGAACGTGGGCCATGATGCCCGGCTCGCGTCATACCGTTCCACTTCCATGAAAACGGCAATGAACACGTCCTGTTGCAAATCGTCGCGGTCATCTGGCCGAACAAACTGTCGCCGGATCGCGTTGGCTAAAAGGAGCTCAATCTGCTGGAGCGTCTCCTTGATGCTGAGGTCTTTGGTCGTCATCGTGTTACTGATTGTTGATGGTTTTGTGTCGGTTAGTCATCGAGGCCGTAGTCGTAAGCGTAGTACGGCACTTCGCCGCTTTGCCGCCTGGACTCTTCCTCATGCAGCATCTCCTCGACTTCCTCCCGACAGGGCTGAAGAGTACTCTGCATGTGCAGGCGTTCCTTACGGCAGAGCGGACAGCAGGACGAGCGGTGCGTGGTTTGACAAAATGAACAGGTGCGTATTTTTCTTCGAGACATGATGATTCCCTTTCTGTTTGGTGAATTTAGCTCTGCGCGCACGGGGAGCGCAGAAGGGATGATGTGTTTTTCAGGGAAGAGGAGCGGTCAATCGATGATTGCGGCGATCTTTTTACGTAATCGTTCGTCGAAGCTCTTGTGCAGTTTTGACGGTGTGCTGTCGAACCATGTGGTGATTTCCTGCGCCAGTGTCTCAAGCATTCTCAAAATGCGTTTTTCACCAGCCTTCGCTTTGACGAATGCGTTAGTCCGTTTGGGGCCGGCTTTTGCCATGTTCGGCTTGTTGCCCATTCTTTTTTCCGTTGCAAGTTGAGTCATGGTTCACCTCCTTTTCAATTTGACAGGGTTAGGGTTATTTTGAAAATGTCTGTTGGAATTTTTCACAGAATGTTTTGGAAAAAATGCCCCGTTTCTCGTCCGGGACCACGACGCCCTATAAGAGGAGTCCGTGGAGACGACCGCCTCTCACGGCTCGCACTCCCAGTGCTTGGGCTTGTCTTGCTCTCAATGGAAAGCCGGATCAAGGCCAAAAGCCGATGCTGACCGGCAATGATGGTTCCGTCGGGGGCGATTTCAACGCCGTCGAGAAATTGGGACCAATCGTGCCCCTGAGAAAAATTCTCCGAGAAAGTCTGTTTGTTGGAATTCATTACTGTTTTCATTGTGATTGCGGGTAAGCACTGGGAGCGCAAGGGGTGGAATTAGGGGTTGATGATTGTTGACTGAAAAAATAGTGTTTAGCGGTCAAAACCCGACGACGGCCTTGGACTCCAGTGGGTTTTGTATTGGTCGCTCTTCAGTAACAGGGCGTCAAAAAGTCGTTGACAAAGTCAAAAAACGTTTGACATCTTGTTTTTTTCAAAAAAAAAGACTGGCCGAAATGACCAGTCAAGTAATAAACATTGGCAAAAATTCTCTTTTGGGCTACAAAACCCAGGGAAGTTCACTTTCTGGGTTATAATTGACGACAAAACCGGTTTGGATTGAGCGAGAAAGGTGTCTGGCACACTCCGGCAATTCTTCAGCAATGGTCTCAATGGTTCGCTTGATCATTTGCTGAACGGAACGGCGAATACTGTCAGATGGATTGGCAGATTTCCGAACTTCGCCTCCTTTCCCTTTGACTTGGCAAAGATAATCTTTTAGCTGCTCAATCTCATGCTCGATTTCACTTTCAAACATGGAATTCCCTTCTCGACGGGCTGTATCCAACGCCGATAATAATTCTTTGGCCCGCGTTTCGACTTCAAGAAGGGTTTTCGAATCCGACATCTCTCCGCCGGAATGAGGACGAGGCGTCGTTTCCAAATTCTGCTTTGAAGCAAGCATCTGGAGGTCGACGGCGTAAATGGATTGGTGAGGTTGCGAAAGTAAAACGGAAATATGTTGCGGACCGATTCCATCCCGAAGGAACATCTCATTGCTGTTGAAATGAACAACCCACATCTGCCCCTTTTTACGAAATTCGAACGGAGCGACTGCCGGCGGCTTCTCCCGTAACCGTGACGGCAAGTCCATTTCGACCATCTTGCAGAAAGCGGTCAGGTACTCGTTCCATTCCGGCGTCGGTTGGAGTTTGCCGCCCTCCATTTGAACGACCTCGTCCAGGGGAACGAGTAATATCTTGTGTTTTTTGGCAAATTCCACAATATCTCCACGCCACCATTTTCGGTTGGCGGTGAGGAGGATTGCTCCGGCGGCTTCTCGTTGAAAAATTTGTTCCATGACTCTTTCTCGAAAAGATCGAAGAGAGTCGCCGCCAATTAAAGCCGTGATGGGAATGGAGACACCCTTTTCCAGTTCCAGGTTCCCCCACTCAATGGTGTGACTCCATCGGGTGATTGCGCTTGAGGACGGTGTTATTTCGAAGCCGTCACACATCTCTTTCCGAAAACGCCATAAATCGAATTGGTGAACGAGAATATCCGATTCTTTCAACTCAATACGGCACCGAAACCCCGGAACAGTACCGATAATACTGCCGTCCTCCTCAATTTCAACGTCGACTTCGGTGCCAAGCGAAGCGTCTGTCGCAGGATAGGTCTTCGACAGCTTGTCCGTCGGCATCAAAAATCGTGAAAGAGGCTCAAACTCTTCTTGTAAGTGACGTTGCCACTCAAGCATGACGTGACGGCAATCGGCATATCCCAACAATGCACAACATTTTTTCAAATGCATATCAACTTCTTATTGAAAAAAAGTAAGAGATTTCAACTCTGGGTCAGACCGGACATTCCGGTCGGCCTCCCAAGAGATCTTTTTGTTAAAATTGAGCAAAAGCTCGCTTTTTGACCCACAAGAGGATTTCCTCATCAAAACCCGTCCCCCGTTGGAAATGGAGAAGGTTTGGCGTATGGATGTTCAAAACTTGCGGCTTCTTCGAGCCACGCCCGTAAATCAAGAACGAGGCTTGAACCAAACTCGATTCCGGATCGACGACACAATTCAAAGTCTCATAGTCTTCAAACAGGCATTCTTTGGCACAGACGATCTGATGTTTTCGTTTTGGTGCTTCCTGTTCCACATGCAGTTCACGAAGGCAGACTTGATTCAAACCGTCAATATCGCGGCAAATCAAAGCATTTCGCCCTCGTTCCCGGAGCGGTTCCAGCGTATAACGTCCTTTCGGGTTGCCCGAATCGAAATAAGTTGGGTTATTGAAGCAATGTTTCCCGAAAAGAAAACAATGCGCCCGGTTGTTTTCGGTGGTTTCCGAGCGAATTTCCAATCGGCATTCCTGCGGGAAGCAAAGGAGAAAATCGATCCGTTGTGGTCGATGGACGCTACGCCGTGTCATGCTCTTGCTTGGGATTGGGGCGCCTTGCCGTTCCCATTCGCCATGTCGGAGGTGGAATTCGATTGCTTGGTTCCGGCGATAGGACATGACTTGGATGCCGTGTCGTTTTCCGGGAGCCAACCAAGCATTCAAGTCATTTTCCCAGGCAATCAATCGCTCCTTCGAATCATCAGGATAACACGGTCGTTTACTGAAAAACTGCTCTGTTATCTTGTTTTTCGTTGCAACAAGATGCGTATGAACCCATTGTAAAAGGCCGGGATCAGTTAGCCACGCATACAAGGCACAATCACGGTAGTTTAAGGGAAAAGCGGGAAACCGGCCATTCTGGTGCAACGCCTCCACGAGTCTGGTTGTTCCTTCGGGCGTGGAGAGAGCATCAATGAAAAACAAACCGCTACAGAGCATGTCCGGCATTTCTTGATCCGGCAAGGCAAGAATGCCGACCAATGGCCGATACGGAAATGTGTCAGGATGATCCGTCCAGCGAAGATCGTGTTTCCCGCAAAGGTAGTCCCGGTAGGGTGAAAGGAATTGATAAAACAGCGGAAAATTGAACTGCCGTAATTGTTCGACATCCGCAAAACGTGGAAAGTAATAGGTGCCCATTGCAACTCTCTCTGCAACGTGATAAATGAATAGTAATGTCTCATGATAAAAAATTGGGCTCTCTTCCGTAAAAAAGACTCCTTTCCTCCCGCCAATCCCCCGATCAGCGGAACGATCAGGCGGCAATGTATCACAGCCACCAAATTTTTCAAATAAAAATTGGGCCAAATTGGAATTCGTTCTTGAATTTCAAGGGTGATCCGGGTTAAAATTCCCTCAAAATCTCTTCGAGTCGTTCGTAGTATTGCCCGACATGTTGGCCGTCGACGAGTCCGTGATGGATGCGCAGACTATGCGGTAATAGACGTCTCCCGTTTTCCAGGAACGATTCGCCGAACGTCAAAAACGGGATCGCCGCGCCGTCCCCCAGTCCGTGGGCGTGTTCCATCATCGTGAATTTCACCTTGCGGAGCACCGTGTAATACAGGACATCGATCCCGGAGTACGGCGATTTCAGGCCGGATTCCGCTTTGACGCGGTCCGATTCCGCTTGGAACGCCTTGTCAAAGGACTCTAAGTCCGCGTTGAACGGCATAAAAGTGAACCCGAACGTTCCGTCCGGTCTCGCAATGGTTGTCGAAACGTGAATCGTATCGAACAGGACCGGTAAATCGTTTTCGATCCGCATTTTCAATGCGTCAATTT
>Ga0099364_10005621_pt1 | contig 18547 bp, 7 predicted proteins | sample TergutTh196P3_FD_73070 | JGI IMG/M metagenome (GOLD analysis project Ga0099364, IMG submission 73070) | Microcerotermes parvus P3 segment gut microbial communities from Pointe-Noire, Republic of the Congo - Th196 P3 | ecosystem: Host-associated > Arthropoda: Insects > Digestive system > Gut ...
TGACGAAACCGATTTGAGATACATAAAAATCGGCAATAAACTGAAAATGTATTTGGACGCTTATCCCGACGACATTTTTGAAGGAATTGTTGAGCATATCGCGTATGAATCAACGGTTGTAAGTAATGTTACGGTTTATATGATTAAAATCCGCCCCGTTCAAAAGCCGGCGGTTTTCAGAGCGGGAATGACAGCAACCATAACCGTTACCGCAGAATCTAAAGAAAACGCGTGGTCGATTCCCAATAATTTTATAACAGATTCAAGAGGCAAAAAAACCGTACTTGTAAAAAACGCCAAAGGCAATGGCAAAGCTATTGAAACGAGAGAAATCAAAACCGGCATAACAGACGGACGTTTTACAGAAGTGCTTTCAGGGCTTTCCCAAAGCGACACGGCTGTAACTTTAACGGCTAAAGCCAAAGAAAAAGCCAAATCGTTTATAAACGCAAGGCCGGCAGGCAGACGTTAAAAAGACAAAGTTCAAAGTGAAAAGTTTAAAGTTCAAATTAGGAGTTTTTGCTCCGCAAAAACCTATAACAGGTTTCGCCAAAGGCGAAACACAATATTTGAACTTTGAACTCTGAACTTTTAACTTTGTCGTTATAAAAGGCGGGTTTTCTATGAAATATTTTACGAAACAATGGTATTGCGACATCAGGTCTTTTAAAAAAAGCGGAGATCATAATCTTTTTCCACAGGCAGAAGACGATTACGGCAAGCATTATAGGCAAATTGAACCTTATTTATCCGACGATATAAAAGCAACGGATGTGGTTATGCATGACCGCAAAATCGAAGGAAGCGGCTCTACGGGAAAAGATTATTACATATACAGCATAGGAATTAAACTAACATTTGTTAATGCCGAAGTCTTAGAAGGCGACATAGACGCATTAAGAGGCGCTTACTGGCTCCGCAGCGAAATATATATGCGGCAAAACCGTTATGAAATGCATATACTTTTTTATTTGGTAAATTGTGAAAGCGAACTTGTAGAAACCGTTATTGTATTTGATGAAATGATGATTAGTTGACCGGGCTTCCTTGGGCAATAAAAAACTTAGCGGAGAAAAGTTAACGATGTTTCCTTCTCCCCTTGCGGGGCGAGTGCGCGACGAATAAGGAGCACGAGCCGCGAGCGGGCGCGGGATGTGAGCGCCCCGGAAGCAGCTTGGCTGCTTAGGACTTGCGAAGCAAGAGGATGAGGGGTATACACAAACAAAAGGTAAACAAATGAAAGTCGTAGAACTTAAAGGTTTAAAAAAAACATATCATCTTGAAAAAATCGACGTGCCGGTTTTGCACGGGATCGACCTTGAAATAAATCAGGGCGAATTTGTCGCGATAATGGGGCATTCCGGCAGCGGCAAGTCCACGCTGCTTAATATTTTGGGACTTTTGGATAAGCCCAGCGAAGGGTCTTTTAAACTCGCGGGCATAGAAGTTTCAAAATATACCGACGATGAACTTGCGGCTTTAAGAAACCATTACCTCGGCTTTATTTTTCAGCAGTTTAATCTTTTAAGCAAGCTTACCGCGTTAGAAAACGTTTATCTTCCCGTTATTTATTCCGACTCAAAAGATGAAAAAAACCACGAAGATCCGGCAAAGCTTCTGGAGCTTGTAGGCCTTAAAGACAGAATGGAACACCGCCCCAACGAAATGTCCGGCGGGCAGCAGCAAAGGGTTGCCATCGCGCGTTCTCTTATAAACAAACCTTTGGTAATTTTCGCGGACGAACCTACGGGAAATCTTGACACAAAATCCACAAAAGAAATAATACAAATATTAAAACAGCTGAATGATTCGGGCATAACTATCATAATGGTTACGCATGAACCCGAACTTACCGCATACGCCACAAGGACAATAAGAGTGCAGGACGGTCTGATTATTTCAGATGAAACGACAAAAAAAACAGACGAGACAAAAAACGGGCAGCAAGCACAAAAATTCGAACATAAAGCGTTTTCATTATCCAGAATAAAAGATTATTTTGTGCAGGCGTGGCGGGCGCTTCTCGGAAATAAGATGCGCTCGGTGCTTTCGATACTCGGCGTTATGATAGGCGTTGCAAGTTTGATTTCCATGCTTGCAGTCGGCACGGGCGCGCAAAAAGCCATTCAGGATCAGGTTGCCGGGCTCGGCTCAAATCTTTTAATGGTAAGCCCGGGCATCACGCAGGCGGGCGGAATATCTACCGATGCCGGTTCAAGAATGAGACTTTACCATGACGATATAGCTGATTTAAAAAAGAACGTGCCGGGCATTGCCGCAATAACAGGCTACGCGAACGGCAGAGTGCAGGTAGTGGCGAACGGCAGAAACTATAATACCCGTCTTGAAGGCGTTTCCGTTGATTACGCGGAAATGAGAAACTCCAAACCCTCAAGCGGCCGTTTTTTTACGGAAGCCGAAAACATAGAAAAGAAAAGAGTTGTATTGTTGGGACAAACAGTCGTTAAACAGATTTTCGGCAGCGCTGATTTTAACCCTATCGGCGAGTTTGTAAAAATTAACAGAGCGGATTTTCAGGTTATCGGCGCGCTTCCGGTAAAAGGCTCCAGCGGCTTCAGGGATGAAGACGACAAAGTCATAATGCCTATAAATACCGCTATGTACAGAATTTTAGGCACCGAATATTTAAGCAATATGGATGTGCAGGTAAAAGAAGATTTTGATATGCAGGAAGTCGCGGACAATATAGTCCAGAGGCTTTTGTTTACGCACAGATTTAAACCTGCTGATACCGGAGCCGTAAGAGTGCGCAATATGGCTGAAATTCAGGAAACAATGTCTTCAATGGCAAGCGCGTTTTCGCTGCTTTTGGGGGCAATAGCGTTTATAAGTTTGCTTGTGGGCGGCATAGGAATTATGAATATTATGTTTGTTTCCGTTTCGGAAAGGACAAAAGAAATCGGCTTGCGAAAAGCCATCGGGGCAAACAATGCCGATATACTGTTTCAATTTATAATTGAATCAATTTTTGTATGCTGCGCCGGCGGAATTATCGGAATACTTTTCGGCGCGGGCGTGTCGGTAATAATAAGTAAAGTCGCGGGCTGGACAACAATGGTATCGCCTTTTTCAGTGATATTGGCTTTCTGTTTTTCAGCTTTAACAGGACTTATTTTCGGAGTATGGCCGGCCAGAAAAGCCTCGCTTTTAAACCCTATCGACGCTTTGAGATACGACTGACGGCAATTAACAATTAACAAATAACAATTGTTATGTTTTTGCTTTGCAAAAACCTATAAATAGGTTTCGCCGAAAGCGAAACTCCATAATTGTAAATTGTTATTTGTTAATTGTTAATTGCCGTTTTTTATTTTTTTAAGCGATTTCTTACTTAAAGAATACATAAACTCTTTGCCTTTTTTGGTTTTAACAAGCAGGCCTTTTTTTGCCATGTACATTAAATCCGTTCTGGCTGTCTCATAAACGATTCCGAGCTTATTTTTGAAATATTCTATGTTGCGCGTGTTTTGTTTTTCTGTAAATTCTTTCAAAATGCTTTTCTGCCTCGGGTTAAGCTTTACGCCTGAACTTAAAAGCTCCGGAGTTTCGGATTTTTCTTCCTTTTTAGCTTCCAGATAAGCTGTAAAATTATTCAGTTCTTCAAAAATTACGTCAAGATTAAAGTTGATGAAGTACGTAATATCATTTTCATCTATTTCAGTGTACAAAAACACTTTCGCGTACTGCGAAGGTATTGCCCTGAGAATTTCCGAAAGCGTCAAGTATTTGAAAATATTAACGCCTTTTTTCAGCGCAAACCAATAAAAAAGCGTTCTCGCTATTCTGCCGTTACCGTCGTTAAAAGGATGTACGTAGGCGAACAAAAAGTGTATAACGGCAGCTTTGATTACGTGGTTTGTCTCGTTGCTTGAATTAACGTAAGAGCACAGCTCTTCAAGCAGAGTTTCAATGTCGGCGGCTTTCGGCGGCTCGTACAAAACAGCGTCGTCGCGGATATCCACAACGCGGACATTCAGCGAGTCTTTCCTGAAAATATCCGCTTCGGAAGAGTTCATAATTACAGAATATATCTCTTTTATAAATTCAACGGAAAGTTCTTTATCAATATTCTTTTCAGCAAAATTTAAAGCGCGGTAATTGTTTACTATCATCTGTTCGCTTTTGCTTTTCGCGGGAAGATTAGCGCGCAGCATCTCTATAGCTTCAGCTTTTAGCGCTTGCGCGCCTTCAAGCCTGCTTGAAGCTATTGCTTCTTTCATTTTAGCGTTTGCAGAATATTCATTTTCTTCATCCAAAGAAAGCGCCGGCACAATATTGAACGAATTTATAAAACTAAGCTTCGCAAGAATTTCCGGATTTATAAGATACTTAAAAACATTGATGCCAAGCCTGATTTTTTCAACATACAGGCCGGAACGCCTGAATTTTAATATTGACCAAAAAAGTTCCGGCGAAACATTTTCCGGCAAAACCGTATACCGCACCTTATCCCAATACTCATAAGCGGCATTAGCGTTTTTCAAATCAGCCGCTATTTCGCTGTTTTCAGAAACGATTTCATGTATGTTTATCGTATTGTCCAGCAAAGCTTTTTGCAGTACCGACTGCCAGTTGAAATTTACTTTTTCGGGCAGCTGCATAACAACTCCTTTTAACGGCAATGGTCAATGGTAAATGATTAATGGTTAATTATGGAGTGCGCGAGCGAAGTCGCAGGGCGCACCTGTTAATAAGCGGGGCAAGCCTCGCACAACAATTTATCATTAACCATTGCCATTAGCCTATTTTTATTTTTTAGTAATTATATCATAATTAGGGCTTAAATTAATTATATTTTCAATGATTTTAATTTTAACTACTGTAAATTTATTTTTAGTTTAAAACAAGCATATTGAGTAATTACTATTTTAGTAGAAAATACTCAACTTAACTAAGTCTATCTTGAATCCCGTGCTAAGACATTGCGGGACAGGCTAGTTTCAGTGTCCGTTAAAGACATTAAGGACCTTAAAGTCCTTAAGACTCTGAAACGAGTTCGGAGTGGCACAACAGGCGGGTTTTTAGAGAGGCCTGATTATTATTTTTGCCGATACGGATTGCGCCCCTGCATCACTGCTTCTCTGCGTCACCGCATCTTATTAAGTTCTTTTTTTATTGAATTTATTATTTTTGATATTTCTTTATTCGTCATTGTAAGGTGTAAAAATAAAACAAGCGTATCGCCGAGATTTCTTATTATCACGCCGTCTTTACGCATTGCGGTACAAATTTTCGAGCCGGTTTTAAGTTTACAGCCGTACGGTTCTCCGGTTTTTTTGTTTTTAACGATTTCAATTCCAGCCATCACGCCGCAATGCCTTACATTGCCGACTTTGCCGTTCTTGGAAAGGGAACTTAGTTCCTTTTCCAAATGTTTAATTTTCGGCTGCAGCGTTTTAAGGACTTTGTCCTTTTCCAATATATCAAGAGTCGCGTTTGCGGCTGCGCACGCAAGAGGGTTCGCAGTGTATGAATGTCCGTGAAAAAAAGTTTTAAACTCTTCGTATTTGCCTAAAAAAGCATTATAAATTTCATTTGTCGTTGCCGTAACCGCCAAAGGCAGATATCCGCCCGTTATGCCTTTTGACAAACAAATAAAATCAGGTTTTACGCCTTCATGTTCTACGGCAAACATTTTGCCCGTCCTGCCGAAACCCGTGGCAACTTCGTCGCAAATCAAAGGCACTTTGTACCTTCTGCAAAGAGAGGCGTATTCTTTGAGATAGCCTTTTGGCATGACAATCATTCCGGAGGCAGCCTGATTGAGCGGCTCAATTATAGCTGCGGCTATCCTTTTATTATTCTTGGCAAGGATGTCTTCGGCCTCTTTAATACATTGGCCGTTGCAGCCCATAATTTTACAGTGCTGTTTAAATGAGCCGGCCTTTATCGGAAAGGGGCATTCGCCCTTTCGATAAAAGCACCTGTAACAATACGGAGACTGCGCAAAATGATTTTCAAAAAGCAGAGATTTAAACGTTGAATGGAACAAACCTGTTCCGCCGACCGAAACCGCCCCTATCGTATCGCCGTGATACGCGTTTTTTAACGATAAAAAAGAGCTTCGCTCTTCGCCTTTAAAATGCCAATACTGATACGCCATTTTCAGAGCGGCTTCTACCGCGGTTGAGCCATTATCGGAATAAAATATTTTTTTAAGATTTTTAGGCAGAATTTTTAAAAGTTTTTCGGACAAATCTATGGCAGGTTTATGCGTAAGTCCCAAAAAAGTCGTATGCGCTGCTTTATCCGTCTGCGTTTTTACGGCTTTGTCTATTTTAGGATTTCCGTGCCCCAAAAGCGTGACCCATAAAGAAGAAACGCCGTCAAGGTATTTTACGCCGTCAATATCATAAATATATGACCCTTTTGCTTTATCGATTATGAGCGGCTCACAAGGGTCGTTTTTAATCCAATCCGCCATCTGCGTAAACGGATGCCAGATATTTTTTTTATCGATTTTTATAAGCTGTTTTTTTGATTTCGGGTTCATTATTTCCTTTTATTAATGAACTTAAAGACCTTAAGGACTTTAAGGTCATTAACTGATAACTTTTCATTCCACCCGAGTTCCAGCACAGGCAGCTTCGTTACTTTTTTAATTATTGAAGCGTTGGACTTAGCGGAAATATCTTTCGGATTTTTGCGGCCGCTCAAAATTATTCCAGCGATTTCCGCTTTGTCTCTGCGGAGCTTATCAACCGTAAGCAAAGTGTGGTTGATTGTGCCCAAACCAAATCTTGCCACAATTATTACCGGCAGGCGAAACCTTTTTATCAAATCATTAACAAAAAAATTTTGCTTCAACGGCACTAAAAGCCCGCCGACGCCTTCCACAACCGTAAAATCATATTTATTTTGAAAATATTTCAGCGCTTTATCCGCTGTTTGTAAATCGAATGATTTTTTTTCCAGAAGGGAAGCTCCGTAAGGCGACATCGGATTTTTAAAAAATACGGGAGTTACGGTTTCAGGCTTTTCGTCAATCCCGGCGGCTTTTATTAAAGCCTTGGCATCGTCTCTGCTGCCCGTTGAAAACGGTTTAAAAACGCCGCATGCCAAACCCGGCTTTTTTAATGCTTCGGCTATTTTACGGCTTACATAAGTTTTTCCGGCTTCAGTGTCCGTAGCGGTTATAAATATGCCTTTGTACATGTATTCCTTTTCAACAAAAATTAACAAATAACAATTAAGGAGCGCCGGAGGCGCAATATTACAAGCGCTAAAAGCGCTCCACAATTGTTAATTATTCATTTTTAATTGTTAATTGCCTTTAAAATTATCTTATTTCTATTTCTATGTATCTGTCCGCAATTCCTTCGGATACACGCGCATTCGGTTTAGCCTGTATTGCCGTTACTTTCTTTTCTATTTTGTCCAGCGGTATGCCGTTCATTTCAAAAATTCCGGAAATAACTTCTATTCTGTCCGAAGACAAAACATCGTAGTAGCTGCCTGAAACCTCTTCTGCTTTCTCGACATATCCCGTTATGGTTACGCTGGCGGCTTTCATTGCTATTATTTCGGACGCAAGTCCATTCAGATACGCTCTTGTTCCGGAAGCCAAAGCAGGCGAATCTTCCATAAATCTAAAACCAGGAATTTTAACCCTCTTTCTTACCGGTCCGGGCGCTTTTAGCTCAGGCTCGGTTTTCGGAGGCTTGGCCATAGCCAAGTCCATCTCTTCCTGCCTCTTGGCCATAGCTGCGGCTTTCACTTTTTCTTCCGCGGCGCGCAAAGCCGCCGCTTCTCTGGAGGCGCTTATACCGGCTTCAAAAACCGCATCGTCAGGCTCAATGGGAAACAGATTCTCCTCCGCAGGCTGTCTTTGCAATGCCTGCTGCTTTGCTTTTTCTTTCTCAGCGGCTTCTTTTTTTCTGTGTTCTTCTTTTATTCTTTCCTGGTCTTCCCTTATTTTTCTCTTACGCTCTTCATCCGCTTCTTTCTGCGCGCTTAAATCCATTGCCTGTTTAGCTTTTAAATCTTTTTCTATCTGCTCTGCTTTTTCTTTTGCTTCTCTCTGTTCGCGTTCAATTTTTGCTCTCTCCAAAGCTTCTTCGCGCTGCCTTGCAAGTTCAGCAGCTTTTGCGGCCTCTTCGGCTTTTATTCTTGCTTCCGCGGCAGCCTGCTTTGCTGCAGCCTCTCTTATTCTCTGTTCTTCAACAAGCCTCGCGGCTTCTTCTCCTGCCCTTATTCTTGCCTCTCTTTCTTCCTGCTCTCTTTTTTCTTTTTCACGTATTTCCGCCAAACGCATTTCGCGTTCAGCTTTTTTTATCTCTTCTTCGGCGGCTTTCTGCGCGGCTGCGGATTCTCTTTTTACTCTTTCCTGTTCAAGCCTTTCAGCTTCTCTCTGCGCTTTAAGTTCCGCATCCTGTTTGGCTTTCAGCTCTCTTTGTTCGCGTTCAATCCTTGCTCTTTCCATGGCTTCAGCCTGACGTTTTTCCGTTTCAATTTTGTTTGCTTCCGCAGCGGCTCTTTTTCTTTCCGCTTCTTCTCTTATTCTCTGTTCCGCCGCCATCCGGGCTTGTTCACGCATTTCGTATTGTTTTCTTATGTATTCTTCTTTGGCTTTTTCTTCGGCCGCTTTTCTTGCCGCAGCCATTTCACTTTCTATTCTTTCTTTTTCCGCCTTTTGCGCGGCAAGATCTGCTCTCTCCTGCTCTATCCGCAGTCTTTCGGTTTCTCTTCTGGCTGCAAGTTCAGCTTCTTGCCTTGCTTTCATATCTTTGGCTGCCTGTTTAGCAGCTGCTTCTTTTATTTTCCGCTCTTCGGCCGCTCTGACCTTTTCGCGCGCCTCGGCCTGCTGCCTGGCAAGTTCTTCAGATTTTTCTTTTTCTCTCTGCAGTCTTTCGGCTTCTCTCTTAGCCGCAAGCTCGGCTTCCTGTTTTTCCTTAAGCTCTCTTGCCGTCTGTTTTTCCGCTTCGGCTTTTGCTCTGTTTTCTTCGGCTATTCTTATTCTTTCGCGCGCCTCGGCCTGCTGTCTGGCAAAAAGCTCCGTTCTTTCTTTTTCTCTTTGCGCTCTTTCAGCTTCTCTCTTCGCCGCAAGCTCGGCTTCCTGTCTTGCTTTTTCTTCCATAGCTGCCTGTCTTGACACTTCTTCCCTTATTCTCTGTTCCTCGGCCATTCTTGCTCTTGCACGCGCCTCTTCCTGCCGTCTGGCGTCAAGTTCAGCCTTAGCTTTTGCCTCGGCCTCTCTCTGTTTAGCAAAAGCCGCCTGTCTTTCAGCTTCGGCTTTGGCCCTCTGTATTTGAGCAAGCTTTTCAGCTTCCGCGCGGGCTTCTTCTTCAGCGGCTTTTCTCGCGGCAAGCTCGGCTTCCTGTCTCGCTCTCTCTCTTCTCATCTCTTCAACTATTTTTCTCTTAGCTTCAAGCTCTGCCTGTCTGAGCTGTTCCCGCTTTATTTTTTCTTCTTCAATAAGCCTTGCTTTTTCCAATGCCTCGGCTTCTTTTTTGGCAAGGAGTTCGGCTCTTTCTTTTTCTTTCCGCACCCGTTCGGCTTCCTGCCTGACTTTAAGCTCGGCTGCCTGTTTTGCTTTTAACTCCGCAGCCGCTTGTCTTTCAGCTTCGGCTTGAGCTCTCTTTTCTTCGGCTATTCTGGCTTCGGTCTGCCTTCTTGCAAGCATTTCAGCCCTCGCATTTTCTTCAGCCGCTTTTTTCTCTGCCGCTATTCTTGCTTTTTCAGCGTCTGCCATGGCTTTTTGTTCCGCAGCTATTCTTGCCGCTTCCGCTGCTTCCGCCTGACGTCTTGCATTCTGCTGCGCAAGGAGTCTTTCCGCTTCCGCTTTACGTTTCGCGGCTGCTTCTTCAGCTTCTTTTCTAAGTCTTTCTGTTTCCGCTATGTACTCCTCTCTTCTTGCTTCAAGAGCGGCCTTTTCTTTTTCCTGCTGTAATCTTTCAGCTTCTCTCTTAGCTGCGAGTTCCGCTTCGCGTTTCGCGGCTGCTTCTTTAGCTTTTTCTTTTTCTGCGGCAAGTTTTGCTATAGCCGCTTCTTCAGCCTGCTGTCTGGCAAGCATATCCGCTTTGAATTTCTCACTTTCCAACCTTTGTTTTTCTATGTATTTTTGCCTTTCAGCTTCTTCTGACGCAATCCTTTGCTCGTCAATCTTTGCTCTTTGAAGAATTTCAGCTCTCTGTTTGGAAAGCATTTCCGCTTTTACTCTTTCACTTTCGGCAAGCTCTTCGGCTTTACGCGCTGCAAGCTCGGCTTCCTGCCTGGCTTTTTCTTCTATGGCTGCCTGTCTCGCCGCTTCCGCTTTCAATCTTTGTTCTTCCGCGGCTTTCGCGGCCGCAAGCGCTTCAGTCTGCTTTCTTGCAAGCATTTCAGCTCTCGCATTTTCTTCAGCCGCTTTTTTCTCTGCCGCTATTCTTGCTTTCTCAGCGTCTGCCATGGCTTTTTGTTCCGCAGCTATTCTTGCTCTTTCAGCGTCTTCAGCACGCTTTCTTGCCGACTCTTCGGCTTTTATGCGGTCATTTATTTCTTTTTGTTTTGCCGCGGCTTCTTTTTTCAATCTGTCATTTTCGGCTTTTTCCGCGGCTTTACGCGCTGCAAGCTCCTCTCTTTCTCTTTCTTTCTGCGCTTTTTCAGCGTCTCTTATTGCTTTAAGCTCCGCGTCATTTTGAGCCTTCAGCTCTGCGGCAGCCCGCTTTTCTTCTTCAGCCTTTATTCTGTTTTCTTCGGCAAGTTTTGCCGCGGCAAGAGCTTCGGCTTGCCTTTTTACCGCAAGTTCGGCTTGCGCTTTTTCATCGGCTATTCTCTTTTCCTGTTCCAATACGGCTTTTTCAGCCTGCTCTTTTTCAAACTTTTCAGCTCTTAACTTTTCATCAATAGCTTTTTGCATGGCGGCTGCTTCTTCGGCTGTTTTTGCTTCCTCTAAAGCTTCCGCATGGAGTTTTGCAAGAATTTCCGCTTTATATCTTTCTTCGGCCAGTTTATTTGCGGCAGCCTCTTCTCTCTTAATTCTCTCGTTTTCAGCTTCTTCCGCGTCTTTTGCGGCTTTAAGTTCCGCAGCATGCCGCGCTTTCAGCTGTTTAGCAAATTCAGCATCCTGTTCGGCGCGCATAATCACGGCTACCGCCGCGAGAATAGCTTCTTCCTGGGTTTTTAATATGGCGTCTTCTTCCGACATGTGGTCGTAAATAGCTTTCTGCGCGCTGTTTACCGCTGCCTGGCTGGCAGCAAGCTCAGCGTTTTTCTGCATCAATATTTTTTCAGCTTCCTGTCTTTCTTTTGCGTTTTTCGCCGTTTCAGTTTCAAAAGACGCTATTTCGGCATCCTGCCTTGCTTTCTGCAGTTTATATCTTTCAGACTGGAAAACAGATTCAAGCTCTTTCTGTTTCTGCTGCGAAGCCTCTCTTCTCGCAACATCTTCGGCTGCTGCTCTGGCTCTCTCTTTTTGCAGTTCCTGTTCGTATCTTGCCTGCCTCCGCTTCATATCTTTTGTTGAAAGCGCAACAGACATATCTCCTGATGCGGCCCGCGCTTTTGCCTCTTCCAGCTTAGCTTCCTCTTTTTCTCTCTTTATTCTTTCGCGCTCTTGTTTTTCCGCTTCTTTTCTCGCGGCAAGCTTTGCTTTTTCATGTTCTTTCTGCAGCCTTTCAGCTTCTTTTTTGGCCTTTGCTTCAGCTTCCTGTTTAGCTTTCAAATCAGCGGCAGCCTGTCTTTCCGCTTCGGCTGCCAGCCTTTTTTCTCCGGCAATTCTTTCGGCTTCCAACGCCTCGGCCTGCTGCCTCGCAAGCTGCGCTTCTCTGGCTTTTGCTTCGGCAACTCTTTGCGCCTCGTCAGACTCCCGCTTTACCGCTTCTTCCATTGCTTTTTGTTCGGCGTATTCTTGCGCTTTTTTAGCTTCTTCAGCCTGCTGTTTTGCAAACATTTCCGCTCTGAGTTTCTCTTCGTCAGCACGCTGTTTTGCCGCCGCGGCTTCGGCTTCTTTGCTTACTTTTTCGTCAGCCTCAAATGCCGCCGGTTTTTCCGCTTCGGCTTTTATTCTTGCCTGCTCTTCAATTCTTGCCGCTGCCGCGTCTTCAGCCTGCTGTCTGGCTTTTGCTTCGGCTACGGCTTTTCTCTGCGCTTCAAGAGCGGCGGCTTTTCTGACTTTTTCTTCCTCGCTAAGCTTTGCTATCATCGATTCCGCGGCCTGCTCCGTTTTATATCTTTCTTCAACTCCGGCTTTTATCTCGGCTTCTCTCCTTCTTTCCAAAGTCCTTACCGCGGCTCTTTCCTGAGCTTTGAGTATTCTTTCCTCTTTTTTATCAAGCTCGTCAATTTCCTTAAGCAGCCTGTCTATATTATTTTTATGAACGGACACTATGGCAGCCTTGCCTTCGTGAACTTTTTCCATCGCTCTTTTTGTCTGAGGGTCTTTTGCAGTCCGGCTTTCATTATACGCTATTTCCGCTTCAGTCTGCGCCAGCCGAAGTTTATCGTACTCGCCTCTTATTTCAGATTCAAGATAGTTTATTCTCTGCTGCACGTCCGCTCTTCTTACGGCATCTTTTTCCGCGATTATACTTCTTTCAATCTGGAGTTCTTTTTCATATATTTTTTGCCGCCTGAGCTCTTTGCGTTTTCTCTGTTCCTCTCTCTTAAGCATTTCTTTTGACGGGCCGGACAAGCCTATCGCCATATCTTTTGACAAACCTCTGCTTTCCGCTTCGCTGGCTATAGCAGCTTCGGTTTTTTTTCTTGAACGCTCTTCTTTATCTTCCCTTTTAATCTGCTTTTCCGACGGAGTTGCGCAGAAAATATAATTCAATCCTATGTTGGCGTAATAATCTCCGAACGAATCCGCCGCTGAAAATCTTAAACCCGAATAAGCTTTTACGCTTTCCGTTATTTTATAGTCTGCTCCTAAGTTGAGCGAAAACACCGCGCTGCCTGTTTCGGCTCCTCTGATTTTTGATTTTTGACCGCTTTCAAAAATTTCCGTTTCAACTTCGGCAGCATTGCCCGCAAGCATAAAGCCCAGTTCCGCATCTGCAGACCAGCCTAATTTTTGTTCCTTATCGGCTTTTCCGAAAAGTCCGGCGCCAAACCGCCATATTCCCGAAGCGTATCCTGCATTTTCTACTTTCAAGTTGTATATTCCGGCTCCGCTTTCAATAAATTTATCGTTATTGACAAATCCGAACTCCAAACCCGTAAAAGGTCTGAAAGAAACTTTTTCATTGAGAGCATTCCTGTAAGCAATCTCCGCGTCAAAATTAACCGCACTGCCGCTGAAATCGCCTTTTGCCGTAAGATTTTCCTGAGGAATATATCTGTTTGTTTCGTAATTTTGAAAGCTGATGCTTAAAGCGGCTTTTATGTCAATTTTTTCTTTCAGCAATCCGCCGTACGCGCCAAGCCCGTAAGAGCCGACTTCCGCGGAATTCCTTTTCTGCGATATGCTGTGTTTATTGTACTTTCCGAAAGCTCCGTAAATGAGATTGTTGTCTTTGCTGTATTTGTCCCATCCGAAATCAACGCCTAAAACGCTGTCTTCAAAACTTCCGGGCGAATTATCGTCCGAACCGTAGCTCTGTTTTCCGCCTGCGAGTTTTATCCAGATTTCGCCGGACTTGCGGCCGTCATTCACGCATCTGTCTTCTATCGCCTGATAAAGGTTTATTCTGTCGTTTGAAACCGCCTGCGAACGTATAACGTTGGCGAGAAAGTATCCGGCAATCTCGGCAAGCGCGGCTTTCTGGCCGGCATCTCCCAACAGCAAAATTCCGTTTATGGCGTCAATCTGCGCCTGCGTCTGCGATGAAGATTGCGATATGTTGTCCAAGGCGGATGCGGCGCTTTTCTGATTATACGAAAGTCCGCTTAACGAGCTGAAATTGCTTGCGCTTACTCCGTTGACAATAAGATAAATAATGTTGGGATTGCTGTAATCAAGACTCCATTGCGCGCCGCTTTTGGTTAAACTGCTGCCGTTTGTAAAAGCGCCGGTTACGCCGTTTGCCGCTGTTATTATTTCAAAATAGTCATTATTATAACTTCCTATACCTATAAATACGCTCAGCGTGCCGCCTGAAATTGAAACATCGTCAGCGGTAATTTTATCGTTTTCCTTTGTTCCGTCATTATGCGATATCACTTCCATTTGCAGCGTGCCTGATGAGAAGAAGGCTGACGCATTTACGGTATCAGCCGCACCGTTTTGAAGATCAAACGTTCCGCTGTTAGAAAGCAATCCCGCGGATAAAACTCCTCCGGAAGCGACTGTGAATCTGCCGGCGTCAATTATTAAATCGGCATTGCTGCGTCTCATATCTCCGCTTAAAAAGAATGTGCCCGAACCTGTTTTTGTGATTATGTTTGAACTTCCGGATGAAGATAACCCGTCATTTAAGCGGATTTCGCTGTTGCCGGCTATATCAAAATTGAGCCTGGTATTTCCGGCAAGATGTATAGACTCGTTATTGCCGCCTGAAACATTCCCTTCAAAAACTGTCACGGCAGAGCCTGACTGGTTTATTGTAAGCGACGCCGTTTCTGACAAAGATGCGCCCTGCATGAAGATTGCCCCGCCGCTTAATGACGCGGTATTGTATCTGAAATCAGCCGCGCCGGTTATTGTAAGCTTGCTGTTTCCGTTTATATAAACCGCCCCGCCTGAACCGCTTGCCGTATTGCCAGTAAAAACAACTGATTTCATATCTACAAATATATTGTTTCCGTTTAAATTTACGGCTCCGCCGCTGCCAGAAGCTGCCTTGTTTCCGGCAAACGAAGCGCCGGACGCAAAAGAAACCGTACTGCTGCCGGCAAGATACACTGCTCCGCCGCCGGCTGAAGCCGTATTACTTGTAAAATTTACGGTATTTGAAAACGTTACGGTATTATTATTTCCGGCATACAGCGCTCCTCCGGAAGAAGAAGCGGCTTGATTTCCCTGAAATAAAGTATTTCCCGAAAAAGTAATATTGTTGCTGCTTCCGGCATTAACCGCGCCGCCTCCGTTTGACGCCGTATTACTGCTGAACGTTATTGATCCTTCAAAATTTACCGTTGAACTGTTTGATAATAACGCTCCTCCGCCTGCCGGCGCGTTAAAATTTATAAAATTTATATTTTTAAATTTTGCGGACAATGACGGCGTAAGCACAAAGCCCAGTCCCGCTTTTCCGGCTGAGTTGAGCGTATATCCGCCCCCGTCTATTGTGATATTACTATACGCCGGCGAACCGAATCCGCTTTCATCGCCCGCCGCTGCCGTTATATTTCCGGCTAAACTTACCGTCTCTCCGGCAACCGCTCTCTGATATCTGAAAACAAAAGTATTCCACGGGCCTAAGCTGTAAGATGTCAGCAATCCCCTGTAATAATATCCGTTACCGTAACTCCCGGGATTATAGTTCCATTCTAATTTATAGCTGGCGCTTCCGGATGCCAAATCGTATATGTTATTATCGTTAAAAGTTCCGCCGTTTGCATTGTTTGAATAAAATATTGCCGCACTTGCCGAGCTTACCGGCGCCGCGGATATATTGTTGATATATAATTTACTGTTTGGCGCATTTATCGTAATATTGTCAAAATACAATATGCTTGTACGCGTGCCTATAAAATCAACGTCTAACGTAAGCGCTGCCGCCCCTATTGACATATTGCTTACTTTTGCAGGTTCGGAAAAATGCGCGTTTCCGCCCGTTAAATTAAAATTTCCGCTGAAATTCGTGACAGAACCGGATTTAAAATACATTGTGCCGGCTCCAGATTTGTTTATTGTTCCGCTTCCTTCTATTCCTCCGAAAAATATTATATCCCCGGCGCCGTTTATATTTACCGTGCCCGAATTATATATATCCTTGCCGGAAGCGGCATTATTACCGCTGAACGTTATTGCGGTTCCTGCGGTATTGCTAAAATTTATTAACCCGGAGTTATATATTGCTCCGCCTTGAGATGCTGCCGTATTGCTTGTAAAAGTAATATCTTTATTGAACGTTAAAGCCCCGCCTGAATCAACGAAGATTGCCCCGCCTGCTGCGCCTGACACCGCTTTATTCAAAATAAATTCGGCATTATTAAAAGTCATAACGGAGCTTCCCGTTATATAAACCGCTCCGCCGTATGGCGCCTGATTATTTGAAAACGCGGTATTTCCTGAAAAGTTTACCGTTGAACCGCTGCGAGCATGTATCGCCCCGCCGCTGTTGCCTGCTGTATTGTTTTGGAAACCGGTTATGCCGTAAAAATTAAATATTGAATTCCCGGAGACATATCCGCCCCCTCCATAATTATCAGCGCTGTTTCCCGTAAAATCCGTATTGCCGTAAAAGTTAAGGTTTACATTTCCTGTACCCGAGTAAAAACCGCCTCCCGAACTATTCGGATATCCGGACGCAATATTGCCTATAAACGAAACTTTGCCGCGAAAATCGGCATCAACATATTCGTCAAAATATATTCCGCCGCCATACGCCTGTGTTTTATTACTATAAAAAGTAAGAACGCTGCCGTTCTCGGATTGTATATATGCTTTTCCCGCTGATTGTCCCTTAACCCATAAACCTCCGCCGTCATATGTTGTGCTATTGCTGCTAAAATTTACATTGCCTACAAAACTGACAGTTGAATTTTCAATATTAAAATATGCTGTCCCGTGAATACTTTCCTCATTATTATTTATATTTACGGTATCCAGATAAAAAAACGCATTTTTTAACGATGAGGCGTATACCGCGCCTTCGGAAGCGAGCGAGTTTGAATTTATTATATTTAAATTTTTTATCTGGATTTGCTTATTGTTTGTGCCGGAACCGTCTCCAAATTTAATTCCGGAATTTCCCTGTAAATCAAAAGTACGCATTGTTCCTTCGCTGCCCTGCAGCAGTAACATTACGGTTGAATCAGCCGGTATTGATACAAGCAAGCTGCTGTCCTCAAAACATATATCCGAGATAATACTGATAGCTTTAATGTCGTTTGCTGCTGACAAAACGTCTCTTAAATAACTGTAGCTGCTGACAAAGACATTCATTTGAGCAAAAGCCGCCGCTGACAAAAACGGCAGAAGCAAAGCCGCGAACAGCAGTTTTGTTAATTTTTTTCTGACTGAAAATAGTTTTATAAAATTCATTTATCCCCTCAAAAACTTATAATAATTATTAATGATTAATGGTTGATGATTAATTATGGAGTGCGCGGAGCCTGCCCTGAGCGAAGTCGCAGGGCGCACTTATTTATTAGCGGGGCTTTGCCCGCACTACAATTAATCATCAATCATTTATCATTAACCCTTGTCTTTTTCTACATTTGTATTTTTGCCGTTATAATATCACGTTTTGTAAGCGGGCGCGACAAACCTATTCCGTCAAAAGACGTGCAGCGGCTCAGCGCAACGTACAACTGCCCGGGGGCAAAAGAGCCGTATTCCATATCTATTATAACATTATCAAAAGTTTTTCCCTGGCTTTTATGTATTGTGACTGCCCATGCAAGCTTCAGCGGATACTGCTTAAAAAATCCGGCGCTTTCGGTTTCTATCTGCCCGAGATTTTCATTCCATTTATATTTAAACAGTTCCCATTTATAAGGTTCGACCTGCTCGGTGCGCCCGTTTTGAAATTCGACGTGTATCACGGTTTTATCGGAATACATATCGCTTCTTATGTCTTTAATTATGCCGATGCTTCCGTTGACCCACCTGCCTTTTGGGTCATTATTTACCATCATCACCTGCGCGCCTCTTTTTACGATAAGATCCTGCTCGGCCGGAAGCACTCCGGATTCTTCGTCGATATTTTCAGTTTCCGCGACAAAAAAAACAGAGGTTTCTTCGCGCAGCCTTGCAAGATACATATGGTTTATATGCGCGGCTTTTTTATTTGTCGTAGTCAGATAAACCGCCATAGGTTTACCGTACGCGCCTGCGCCGACTTTTTTGTTTAAAACGGCAAGCTCAGCGTCGCCCGCATCGCCGTTTCTGACGGAATTTAAAAGTGTAACGAAGTTATCCTCGTGCTGGCGGTATATTTTCTTAAGCTCTACGGTGTGAAGCATGCATTCATTTAAGGAATACGCGCTGATAAAATAGGGCGTTTTATACACTGAGCTGAAAATGTGCGCCTCTTCTTTTTTTACCACCGGCGGAAGCTGCTGCAAGTCGCCGATGAAAACCATCTGCACCCCGCCGAACGGCTCCTGATGGGCTTCCCTGTTAAGCCGCAAAAATTTGTCTATGCAATCCAAAATGTCACAGCGGAGCATTGACGCTTCATCGATAATTACCGTTTCGACTTTTTTGTATATTGAGTTGCCGGAAAATTTCTTTTTCTTGATTTTTGAAAGGGTTGTATCCGGTTTAAAATTGAAAAATGAATGGACTGTCTCTCCTCCGGCATTCAAAGCCGCAACGCCCGTCGGCGCGAGAATTACGGTTTTTTTATTTATCTTTGAAACGCAGTATTTTAAAAACGTTGTTTTTCCCGGGCCTGGGTTACCCGTAACAAAAACAAAGCCATTTGTTTTTAAAATCAGCTGATAACCCGGCCTAAATTCATTGTAAATTTCTATGTTCTAAAATTCCCTTTAAACT
>Ga0099364_10005622_pt1 | contig 18546 bp, 12 predicted proteins | sample TergutTh196P3_FD_73070 | JGI IMG/M metagenome (GOLD analysis project Ga0099364, IMG submission 73070) | Microcerotermes parvus P3 segment gut microbial communities from Pointe-Noire, Republic of the Congo - Th196 P3 | ecosystem: Host-associated > Arthropoda: Insects > Digestive system > Gut ...
CTGAAATGTGGTATTCTTAAAGGGCTACAGACGGAGCGGTTGCCGGAAAGAGGTTCAATATGAACGATTTTCGGCAAAACGCAAAGTTGACAATCCTGTATCAGAGATTGTCGAAAGACGACGAGCAACAGTCCGGCGAGAGTAATTCGATTCTCAATCAACGCCGCCTGCTCGAAGAATACGCGGAGCGTAACGGATTCACCCCATATTTGTCCATAAGTGACGATGGGTACAGCGGCACAAATTTTTTGCGCCCCGGTTGGACGGAAATGATGAACATGGTCGAAGCGGGCGAAGTATCCACGATTCTGGTCAAAACAATGGACAGAATCGGGCGTGATTACATTCGTGTCGGGTTATTTCGTGAGGATGCAAAGTCGCGCGGAATCCGCGTCATATCGGTCACGGAAGGCTACGATAGTGCTTCCGGTGACGATGATTTATCGCCTTTCAGGGAAATTATGGCAGAATTTTATGCGCGGGACACATCCCGCAAAATAAAATCTGTCCTTCAATCCAAAGGTAAAAGCGGCAAGCCTCTCGGCTCTGTTCCGATTTACGGTTTCAAGAAAGACCCGAACAACCCCAATGCCCGTATTATCGACGACGAGGCGGCGGAAATCGTGCGGCGGATTTTCCAAATGACGGTGGACGGCATCGGGCCGTATCAAATCGCAAAGACACTGATGGAAGAAAAGGTTGAGCGACCGTCCTATTATATGTACCGTGCTGGGATTGTCGCCACGCCGGGTAAATGCGACACTGAGCATCCGTACAACTGGCACGGCAATTCGGTGATGGTTATACTCAGACACCGCGAGTATTGCGGCGATTTAATTAACTTCAAAACGGTAAAGCCATCGTTCAAGAGCAAGAAGCAGGTCAAAAATGACCCCGACAAGGTGGTTGTCTTTGAAAACGCTCTCCCGGTAATCGTTCCCCGCGAAACATGGGAACTGGCGCAGAAATGCCGCAGGACGGTTCGCAGAGCTACGCAGTATCACGAGCCGAATCCGCTTACGGGACTGCTGTTTTGCGCCCAATGCGGCTCGAAACTGCATAACCGCAGGAGTGATTATACCGAGGACAAGAACGGCAAGAAAATCACCCCTGTTGATACTTACGAGTGTACGAATTACCGCAACAATCAGGCGAAGTTTATCGACCAATGCAGTATTCATTTTATCCGCACCGCCGTTGTCCGCGAGCTTGTGCTTGATACCATTCGCAAGACAAGCGCGTATGTTCGTGATAACGAAGCGGAGTTTATAGAAAAACTGCGGGAATCGTCCAATATCCGACAGGCAGACACGGCAAGGGCGCATAAACGCCAGCTTGCCAAGAACGAGAAACGTATCGCTGAGTTGGATGTGTTGTTCCGCAGGGTTTACGAAGATAATACCGTTGGCAAACTTACGGACGAGCGTTTTGAGCAAATGTCGGCGGCGTATGACAAAGAGCAGGCAGACCTCAAGGCGCAGAGCGAGGCAATCCGCGCTGAACTGGAATCCTTTGAGCAGGACAACCTCAAAGCAGAAAACTTCATTGACCTTGTGCGGCGGTATACCGAGTTTGACGAACTCACAACCCCGATGCTTCATGAATTTGTGGACAGGATTTTAGTCCATGAAGCGGATAAATCTTCGGGCGAACGCCGTCAGCGGGTGGATATTTACCTGAATTATATAGGTAAATTTGAAATCCCCGGCGACGAGCCGCTCCCGCTAACCCCGGAAGAACTCGCCGCCGAGGAAGAACGGCTCGAAAAGAAACGCAAGAAGAACGAAAACCTGCGAATATGGCGCAAAAAGCGTAAAGGACGCATAGCCCCAGAAGCGGAGGACGATACCGACGCAGAGGAATCATCCGAACCCATAAAAGCAAAATCGGCGTAACGCCGTCATGATGCCCGCTCCCTTAACCGGGGGCGGGTTTTTTCATGCAGAAAATTAACACAGGAGGAATTTATAATGGAAGAACTCAAACTTAAACGAATGAGCGAGTTCCAAACGGAATCCGTGCAATGGCTGTGGGGGCCATATATCCCACTCGGCACAATCACCATTCTTCAAGGCGATGGCAGACTTGGGAAAACAACCATATCATCTATCATTGCCGCCGCTGTATCGACAGGGTCACCGTTGCCGGGGCAGACCGTCCCCTCGTCCCACTCGTCAGTCATAATGCAGAACGCGGAGGACTCATACTCCAAAACCATACGCCCACGATTGGAGGGCTTCGGTGCGGACTGTGACAGAATCATCGTCATTGATGACGACGATGATGAACCTCTGTCTTTTACCGATGAGCGTATAGAGGGAGCGATTATCCGCGCAAAACCGAAGCTCGTTATTTTCGACCCTGTGCAAGCGTATTTCGGCGGCAAGGATATGAACAGCACCATCGTCGTTCGTCCCATTATGAAGCAACTTAGTAAAATTGCGGAGCGGAATAATTGCGCCATTCTGTTGGTCGGTCACTTCCATAAGCATGGCAGTTCCCCGCAGTATCGCGGTCTTGGCAGTATCGACATCTACAACGCCGCCCGGAGCGTTTTAACGGTTGGTAATATCGCTTGGGAAGATGATATGCGAGCGATGGTGCAAAATAAAAGTAATCTATCTGCACCGGGTACCCCGCAGGCGTATACATTCGACCCGGATAATGGTTTCACTTGGCTTGGTGATTATGAAGTTACCGTTGAGGAATTGCTTAAAGGCAAGCGGAAAAACAAGCCTAAACAGGAAACGGCTCAACCCGAAAGCCAGTCAGATAAGGCGCGGCGGTTTATTACGGAGGCTCTTTCTGACGGCGATGTATCGGCAGGCGATATGGAGCAAATCGCGTTAGAAAACGGAATATCAATGAAAACATTTAATCGGGTTAAAGCGGATTTAGGTGTTATATCGGTATCATCGAATGGACGATGGTACTGGCAAATGCCGATTGAAGCGGAGTATACAGAAGTCGCAGAAGATGGACATGGACACGAAAAAACGATGTCCATGTCCATCTCATTATTAGACGGAAAGGTGGGTTAATACTATGGCACAGAAATTAAAACGAAACATCAACATGGGCTTTCGCGTCAACGAGGACGAGAAATATTTTATCGAGAAAAAGATGGAGGCGGCAGGGTGGACGAACTTCCGTAATTTTGCGCTTCATTGCATTATTCGCGGAGCAATCGTCAAACTCGAAATGGACGGCATCCGTGAAATGAATACGCTCTTGCGGAACATCAGCAACAACATCAACCAAATCGCGGCGAGGGCGAATGCGACCGGCAACGTCTACGCTATTGAAATCGCCGAGGTTCAAGCAAAGCAGTCTGAAATATGGGAGCAACAGAATAAAATTCTCGGTGAATTTAACGATATGGCAGAGGGGGTTTAACGCATGGCTACGACTTGGATAAAACCGATTCACAGGTCAAAAAGCAAATCGGTTGTGGCGACCTTTGCGGACAGTATTGGTTATGCCGATAATCCCGACAAGACCGACGACTTCGAGTTTGTAAAAAGCTACGGTTGTGATTATTATACCGCTGCCAATGAGTTTGCATTATCGAAGCAAATTTACGAAAATCATACCGGGCGCGGCGGGCGTAATGGCGACATAATCGCGTATCATGTGCGACAGTCATTTAAGCCCGGAGAAATCTCTCCGCAGGATGCGCTTGATGTTGGTTATACGCTGGCTCATAAGTTTACCCACGGCAACCACCCGTTCGTTTGTGCCGTGCATACGGATAAGCAACATATTCATTGCCACATTATCTTCAGCGCAGTGAACATCGACTGCGACCGCAAGTTCCATAACCCGATGGGTTCCATGAAAATTGTGCGGCGGATTTCAGATTTTCTTTGTGCGGAGCGAGGGTTGTCGATTGTAGAGAACCCGAAAAAATCTCGCGGCAGTTATCGTGACTGGCAGGATAAAAAGGAGCCGCAGACGAACAAGGATAAGTTGAGAGATTTGATTGATAATAATATCTCCGCAGGAATGGTTTTTGAGCAATTTATCGCGGCGATGGCGGTAGTGGGTTGCGAGGTTAAGCGCGGAAAATATCTATCATTCAAAATCCCCGGCGCGGAGAGGTTTGTCCGCGTTAAATCCATTGGTGACGACTACACCGAACAGGCCCTTCGTGAGCGTTGCACAGGTAAACGCCCCGCGCCGAAACGTGATAACTCTGACGGCGATGCCGAACGCAAAACATCCGAATATGCCGCGACACAAAAACGTCCGAGTTTGATGATTGACATACAGGATAAAATCCGTGAAGGTGCGGGGGACGCTTATGTTCAATGGATGCGTATTTTCAACTTGAAAACTGCTGCCCGCACTCTTATCTTCTTAAAGGAACACGGCATTGATTCGTATGACGAGTTGCGCGAAAAATCCGACACAGCATCAACGGAATTTCATCAGCTATCATCACGGCTGAAAGAAATCGGTGACAGACAAAAGGCGATAACAGAATTGCAATATCATATCGGGCATTATAGCAAAGGACAAAAGATTTACGAGCAATATAAAGCGTCGGGGTTCGACCAAGCGTTTTATGAAGCCAATCGTGCGCCGCTCACTTTACGGAAAGCCGCCAAAAATTATTTTGACTCCATCGGAATGAAAAAGTTGCCTTCCATAAACACGCTCAAGCAAGAGTGGGCGACGCTCGAAGCGGAACGCAAAAAACTCTCGCCCGGTTACAAGTCGGCAAAAGAAAAATATTTATCAATCTGCACGGCAAAGGCGAACGCCGATGTGATGTTGTTCGGCTCACAGAAACCGCAGAAATCTTACGACCGCGACGCTCGGTGACAATTTATTTTTTCTTCTGCGCGGGTACTCTCCGCAGGTAAAAAGCAGACGCCATCGGCGGCTTAAAGGAGGTCGCGGTCACGCGGCCTCCGGCGGGTTTGGGCGGCAGCCCAACAAGCAAAAAAATCGTCAGAGCCGCGACAGCGGTTTTGGCGATTTTGGGCTACCTGCGTGCAGGTTGCCTTGCTTGCCCCATTAGTGAGCGGCATTATGGTGGATGGCGGAAACGGCGGATTGCAAATCAAGTCATAGCTTCATAAACTCAAAAGAAATTCACCAAGCAAACCGAGATAAGGCTCTTCAGGTGTTCCAACGATGGACACTCTATCAAGTAACGCATTTCGCGATTCGCATGATGTTTCTGGGAGCAATACGCAGTCGTGACACGCTGAGTAGTTAAGCGAATTAAATCCTTGTTCGGTTGATGATATACAGAGGGGGTCAGCACTACACCACTGTGCTTTGCGAAGCATATTTTCAATGATTGTTCGCAAGCGTTGGGGGCTTTCCGCTATACTTATAAGACCGCCCAAACTTCCATCGCAATCAGATGATGCAAGATAAACTAATATACCGTTCATAATAAATTCATTATTGCCATTAGAATTAAATGTGCAATAAATTTTCTCCTTGATGGATGCCGTGCTATATCCGCATTCATTCGCTAACTGGCGAATAAATAAATGTGTAAATGTATGGAGCATAACATACTCCGGCGAGAATCTGTCCTCGCGAATTTTTTTCAAATAAGACTTCGATAACTGTTGTTCCATTTTAGTGTATCGGTCTTTTATTGTGCTTTTCCAGTTTGCGACAATCTCGTCGGAAAATTGGATGAAAACACCTTCTCCACTAAGCTCAACAGCAGGCAGCCAATCTTTGCGTCTTGATGAAAGTGGTGCGAGTTTATTATCTTCACCATTCCACGGCTTGAGGCGTGTAAATCCTTTCAGAGCCTCTATTACTGTTAGTTTATCAACGACCGTGATTTGTTTAATGAATAGCTCGAATCCTTTTGGAATTTCAGCAGAAAAAGCAGAGTAGTCGCCTCCTGCATCATCATCACCGATGTCCGTATTGCCCTGAGCAAGTATTTTATATTCGTCTTGATATATTTCCTGTTCAGTTCTTGGTGCGGACGTACCTTTCCTCTGCTTGACAAGTTCATATGCCGAAAGCAACTGGTCGAGTGTGACACCATGAGGAATATGACGCGAAAGATAACGTTTTACGTCACTCATTTCGATAAGTTCGTCATATTTCCGTTCGATAAATTTTACTGCATTACGACTCCACGGGGGAATCTGTAAAGCACTCATCGTCACAGAGTAATAAATGCCTGAAGATGAACGTAATCGTGTTTTCAATCTCTCCGTACATTCGGGTTGATTATCACTATGTTTGCTTTTAAGATGCGGGTGATTGCCATTACAGGGATAGCCATCAGCTCCGGCAAAAACATTCTCACCGAATGCGTTTACCATTGACTTGGTTTTACCACAATTCTCGCATTTTATCCAAAGGCTTTCAATATCGCTTCGGTCGCCTACATTAAACATAGAAATGCGTGGCGGCTTGTTATCGGTGCAACCTTCACTTCCATGTATCCACCAAGAATATGGAAAATCTTCTATATGACCGTTTTCACAAGCTACAACGAAACGTGATGCGACGAGTACACCCGAGCATTTAGCTCCCGTTTTTATGTCGTTCAAGCAACAACCGTTCGGAAACTTTGGATTAGCGTTAGCCGCCTCTTTCGCTCCGACAAATCGCTTGCATTTCGGGCAATATAAAATCTCCGGAAATGTAAACGAAGATATATCTTTACTTTTTATCCAACCACTATTGTTTTCAATTTTGGGGGAAAGAAAATATTTTGCTCCTGTAATGGATTGAAGGTTTTCGCTATATAATTTGCGAACCTCTACGCTTTCTTCATTTTTACCCGTGTCCCAATCATCAATCCCCGCGATTATAACGGTGTCCTTGACAAAATCAACGATTGAGCCAACACCGTAAGTCGAAATAAGCTGTGTTTGTCTAACATCTCCCGCTACGCGAAGTTTCATAGAAGCACTGCGTTTATTTTTGTTGCTAAATTTAGGTTTCGCCATAATCAATCCCTCTCTTGAATAAAAACATTTGATGACGGTTCGACATTGCGAAGCGAATTTAAGGTAGCCGGAAAATTAAGTATAGAACCTTGTTCACCGCTCGATAATAAGTTGCAAACACCTTCTTGATTTCGCTTGAAATATACTAAGGTGTCTGGATTTTCTTCTGCGAGCATTTCCCACCTTTGTGCAATATCATCAATATATTCCTCTGCGCCCTCTACGGCATCTGGGTGAATGCGGGTTATGCGTTCAAGTATAAATCGCTTTGCTTTCTCTACGCATGGGTCACTTGCTCTAAAATTTACAGCATAATCATTCGCACATAATAACGGCTCACTTAACCGAAGCATTATGATAAACACGCAATGAATCGCTTTTTCAATAGCTCGCGCTGAAAATGGTGTTACGCTTGTTGATTCGACATATTTATAAAAGGACTTGTGGTAAAATCCAAACTGCTCATAATGAGATTTATCTCGTGAGCGTGAAGCATTGTAAAGTGTAAGGACAACACCGGGATTTTGACGCCCCACGCGGCTTGTCGCTTGTATATACTCAGCATTGCTTTTCGGCTGATTATACATAGTCATTACGCCAAGACGATTTATGTCAATACCAACAGATAACATATTTGACGCAAGCACATACGAGTATGCGCCATGTTCTGTGTACGGCAATTCAAGGTTCACAAGGGTTTCCTTTACCTCTTTTGAAGTTTTACGACTTGTCAACTCATCATTATTACCTGTTCTAATGTCGCCGAGCGTTAATCCTGCCTTTTCTGCGTCAGCCTTAAATTTTAAGTTTGTAAGCGTTCGGATGATTGAGTACACACGGTCAAAGATAATATTGCTTGCACTTCCCAAATCACGGATAGCATTAAAGTACCCAATAATTGTAGAAAACTGGTCAATCACTTTCTCTTTTCTGCCTTGCTTAATAAATAAGTGCTTTATAAAAACAAGATTGGCATATACGCGAATCATAAGGTCAGCAAGAGTTCCGCCTGTTTCGCACAAACCTACATAAGTTCTTGCGGCTCGGTCATTTTCGCTTGCTCTGACAGCAAAAAATGAATCTGTAAAATCAATTCCGCTTGGAGGAAACTGACACATGGGTTTGTTGTATAAATTTTTTATTTGCTCGTCAGCATTTTTAACTGTTGCAGTAGACGCAATCACTTTAGGATAACGCCCATTTTGATTGCATAGGTATTCCACGCCTATTTCATAAATTCCTGCAAGCGAACCAAGTGGCCCCGATATGAGGTGCAATTCATCTTGAATTATCAACTCAGGTGGTGCGCACTTATCGCTACCGAATAAAGATTTAGAACGTTCTTCCCATGCGAGACGAGCAAATTTATCTATTGTACTTAAAACAAGCGTCGGCTGAACACGATAAATATCATCGTCAATTACATATATCGGTAGCGCAGAATGAAATCTGCATTTTTTATTTCGGTTACAACAAATCTTCATGCCACCTTTATCAATGGAATATCCATCAAGGTCTATGGATTCGCCACACCAAGGGCAAGTAGTTATTTGAACGGGATTACCCTCATAGATTTTCTTGTCCGGGTTGTCATTGAGTTCCTTGAGCTTTTCCGCTGCTCCCCCTTCTCCTTCTATTCGGTTAGGAGTCATTCCGCTGCCAATCCAAAGCCCTATGCTAATTTCACCACCTTCGATGTGGTGTTCGCCGCGCAAATACTCACAAGCACAAATTAACGCGGATGCACGTTCAAATTGCTGTATCGTCAACAACCTAAGCGTATAACGCATAATTATAGTTACGCCGTCGTTTAGGGGTTTTGTAGATAGTCTGCGATAGAATATAACAAATGCAGCTACACCAAGATAGGCCTCCGTTTTACCTCCGCCAGTTGGAAACCAAAGCAAATCCACACTGTCACGATATTCGCTTTTTTCTTCTGTAATATCTGGTATAATTTGCAATATGTAAGCTAATTGAAATGGATACCATGCAACATTGTCCATCTCTGAATCTTTCAGTTTTTTTGTTTTTGTGCGTTGCAAAAGCATAGCTTCGTTCATTAGCTTGAATGAAAGCCACGCAGTATCATTATTCCGAAGAATATTTACTCCATGCCGTAATCGAGAAATACATATGTCAATTTTGCTTAAAACAGAATTTGCAACGTTTTTATATTCATCTATAAGTAATTTTGCTTGTTCGGATTGTTTAACTTTCCATTTTGAATATTCGCTTATAAATTCATCAAGTTTATCACAAGCAAATCCTCTATCGGCATCACGCCAGTATGTTAAACGCAATATTTCCTTTGCATTTATTACACCGGGCATCATTTGCAAAACACGTTCCGACGGCATAAAATCGCTATATATTTCCGTTATGGGTTCTTTGTCATCGTCGTATGACACCGAGCAACCGTGCCCATAGGCATAATTAAGCACATTGCGGTATTGCATGGTACTTACTTGTTCTTCATCACTATTGGCGGTCACTATATTTTGATAAATCGGTAAAAATCCATTTTCACATTTGAGCCTAAGTTCACATTGAAAAAGCGCATTTTCATTTTGCTCTTTTGCTTGCTGTGCTACAGAAGCGGAGTTGGTAATTGAGATGGTTACAAGTTTTGCCCCATCATCCATAATTCTACGAACGCATAGTGTTATGTCTGCTCCAAGGCGGCGGTAATCATCGTGTTTATCACAAACAATCGTGCCCAAGCGCGTTGGCACAGAAAACGTAGGAGATATGCTAAATGAATTGCGAGTATAAAGGTTGGTTTTTCTTTTTTTATCATCTTCAGTATCAGAAGCATTTTCAATAGATGTCATCGTATATTTGCCAAATGCAAATTCTGCTACGATGCTTTTAACCGACGCAGGAAGCATGACCGAAATACCCATTGCAGATGGCTTATACGCATTTGCGTTTGCAATGGAGTCGTCATCGTTATGAATGTAATCCTCAATTTCTTCATCATACTCGTCGAATATTGTTAATTGATTTGGCTCATAGCCCGTTCCGTCATTCAAGCGTTTAGGCCATAATATTCCCATAGCGTAGTAGCTCAACGGTTCTACGTTCTCAATAATTTCATTTGCCACGACTGGACCAATGAGGTCGCGGTGCAAGAAGCCCTTTATTTCATCTATTGCGCCATAATATTCACTATATTGGCTCATTCGTTAGCACCTCCATAATGCCAATCGGCTTTGGCAAATCCTGTCAATTCGATGCCAAGCCAAAAATATGATTCCTTGAACATAGCATCCGCACCACTTGGGAATCGACCGGGAACAACCGTTACAATATTGTTGATATAAATATCTGTTAGACGAGGAGGTATGTTGCTCCAACGCCCTATTCTGCGAATAGCAGACCAAAAATCGGCGGTTATTTCCGGATTCAATACACCAATAACATTTCCATCGTGAACAATATTGTATATATCGTCTATTTTAATAAGCTCTACTTTATCATTTGTGGATACTTTCTCGGACAAATATCGCTGCCGGATAAGGGCTTGATTCAAGTCGCCGCCGACAAACGAATAAACATCAACGTCTTGCGGTAAACCAACAATGATATTTGAACAAAAAATTGTGCCTCCCGCTCCGTATCTGCCACGTTTGTATCCGGTCAACATTCTCCTGTTCATTTGTGTCGGCTTGCTTACATAAATATTGAATTGTGCGAGTTGGTCAAATCTTGATTTTGGGCGCGTTGAGCCAACGTACCAAACACGCGCTTCTTCTGTATTCTCATTTGACGGGGTAAATCCGCTCAACAAGTAAACATGGTCAAATTCACGCCCCTTTGCTTTATGGATAGTTGACACAGTTAATTTGGAACACGGTATATTTGTCAAAAGCGGAGATAAGTCTTGTCCTCGTTTTAACACTTGAATAAACTCACGAAGTTCAAAATATTCATTGTTGCCACTTGATTCGGTGGTTAAAGATGAAATTACTGCATCATATATTTCAGAGGCACGTTGTTCGCTTGAATTTAATCGTATTATATATCGTTCAATAAACGCCTCGCGACTTATACGCGGTTCGCGATAATCCCAAAATAAATCAGCAATCCAGCGGTTAAGTGACGGTCGGGGAGAAACGCTTCGTAATAAATTATGACGAATGTTTTTCGCATGAAGTAATGCGCTGACCCACTCTGCCTCACCATTGTTGCGCGTTAAAATTGCTGTAGTGCCATAATTGGACAAATTGGCGAACGTGTCCGCCCAGAATTTACTCTTCGGCAAATTAGAGATTTCATCTTGAAAATATATGTTTGCTTCGCTAATGCTGAACGCTAACAGAGCTTCGCGCAAATCATCCGAGCGGCGAGAAAGCTCGTTAGATTGCCTCTTATTACCAACGAGCTCATATCGTAGGACTGTTTCATCAAACATTTCTTCAAGTGCAGAATAGAATACGACAGAACTGAGGCTATCAGTTCCATAACAATCATAATCATAAATCGCTTGGCACTTATCGCCAAGCAACAAATACCCGCACTGTAAGGCGTTTAAGATTTTAAGCGTCATACGCGCCCGCTCATTAACAAGGTCTTGAAGTTCGTCTATAATGACATATTCAAAATCCGACCATTCTTCTTCGTCAAACTCAGTGTTGAATTTTTGAATACATCCATTGTAACCGAGGGCAAACAAATCACTTTCGGTTTTTTCTGTTAAATTGCTCCATGCAAGAGAATCGAGTGTACATATTACCAACTGCCGCGCTTCGACGGATAACCCTTTTTCATCTAAACGACTCAAAATTACATCGCGCGCCGCATTTGTATAACATAAAACCAATACTTGTCCTAACTCTATTTCGCCGGAGTTGATTATGTATGCTAACCGTTCTATTACGGTATATGTTTTGCCTGTTCCGGGGCCAGCATTTACAAGTATTCGCGAGTTAATATCAGCCGATATAATTGAATCAGGAGAAGTAAGTTTTTTGTACTCTTCTGACAATACAATGGGTGCGTCAATATATTCGTGAGGAGTTGGCTCATCTTCTGTTTCAATGATTTCATCGGCTATAACAGGCTGAGAAAAAATTTGTTCTATTTCTCCGAGCCATTCAAATTCAAGCTCTGTCGAAATGGGAGCATCTGAATATTCTTGAACATCTAATTCTCGAATAAGCGGCAAAGGCATACAGCTTGAATAATTTTTGCATTTCACATTTTCACAACGGCATTTCCATATAACACCATGTTCGTGTTTAATCGGACCGTGTGTCATTTCACGAAGATAATTATATAATTGAGAGCAAGCAATGCTCTCGCCTAATTCGTATCGCTGAACATCATTTAATTTTACGCTTCCTATGCCATATAAACGTCTGTCCAGCTCGCGCAAAGCTGAACCCCCACGAACATTCGCAACGAAACGAGGGTCGGATTTTTCATCTTTGTTAATCCGAGGAAAGATATTGCTTGCCACGGTTATGTTGGATTTGTATTCCATGCGATATATCCTCCCTCTTAGTCGGTTTCGCCAAGCGCGGTAATATCATAATGGAACGTGAGTTTATTTAATTCAACGAGCGTGTTCTTATTTTCGTTTCCGAAATTATTATTGTTAATATTGATACGCGCTATCTGGTCAGTGCCAATTTCAGCAGACAAAACAAGCTCTTCTTTTAGAAATCCTTTTGTGGGTACGCTTTTCTTTACATAGATGCTGTTACCTGTACTGTCCGTAAATATGAAGCGAGCGTCAAGAGCATCTTCGGTCAACGAAAAAGTAATTGGGTCAATAGGCTCGTTAATAGCACACCCTTTTGGCAAAATCTCAAATATGCTATCATCGCTTAATTTTACGCCAACCATATCACTAAGCCGAAAGTTACCACCGATTATCTGCATAAGAGCAGCACCGGTTGCTGTTGACCATTGAAGTTTTTCAGGAACGATTATTCTTGCGTTCTTAAATAGATTGGTCACGGCATATTCAAAAAGACGCAAGTTGCAACTGCCGCCAACCACTACGACTCCATCAATAGAGGCAGGTGCCAGTCCACCTGCTTTATTAAGGGCATCGTTTATCGCTTTCAGAATCCGTGCCCGAATTATAGGCTCCACAATGCTATTAAATTGTTCTTCTGTTATTGTGGTGTTTTTGGTTCCATAGGTGCCATAATTACGGACAGTCAGCGGATAATCTTCGCCATCATCTGAAATAGAGATTTTCGCTTCTTCACAACGCATAATCATTTGGTCTCGCTCATCAGGTCGCATATCCTCAAAGCGTCCACCAGATATTTGGCTGTCAGATGCAATTTTGGCGTGGATGCGCTCCGCAAGCTCACGGTCAATATCATCTCCGCCAATATGGTCGCCCCAAACCGATATTTCATGTATGCTTGTCCCAGTTAAGCGTAAAATGCTGATGTCAAGCGTTCCGCCACCCCAGTCAAGCACCATAACTTTTGAAAACGCTCTGCCCTCAGCGCGATTTGCAATATAAGCTGCGGTAGATTCACTGACAAACGCCCTTACTTCGATACCGGCATTCTTTGCCGCTTCGTGTAGCTCTCGCCGCGCTTCCGAAGAAAAATCTACCGGAAAGGCGAAAGAAGCGGCAGTAATATCAATATCATGATTTTGTTTTACATACTCTTTTATGTGCCGTAAAAATGCTATTGTAATATCTTTAGGATAATACCTCGTTTCGCCAACAACAAAACTTTCCGATGTCCCCAAAAAAGACTTCATTGAGGTATGTACTTCGTGAGTTTCGGCAAGCTCAAGACGTTGTTCGCGTACTTTACGCCCGAACATCAACTTTCCACCGTCCTTCGGAATAGCCACAATAGACGAAAACGGATACTCGCCATTTTCACCAAGCGGAGTTATTCTGCGACCGTATTCGTCATCGTTTACCCAAACGACCGACGTGTTTGTTGTTCCGAAATCTATTCCGATATATTGCACTGCACTCACCTCTATCAGTCTATAATGATACCAAATCTGCGTAATGTTTTGAAAATGCGAGCCAAGCTGCCAATTAAAGCACCGTAAGTGTCAGAGTTGCACTCGCTGTCTTTGCTAACAAGATAATCGGCATATTCGACTTTCAGGCTATTTTGTAAGTTCGTTTTGAGCGTTATCAATTCTTGGTTTTGAGAGACACTTTCCATTTGAAGCGAATTTTTCAACCGTCCCGACAAATCGTCTATACTTGCTTCGTTTTTAAGTATCATTTGTTGACTGTCGTTGAATTTTCGTTGTAATCCCTCGATAAGATGCTCGTTTTCTTTTATGGTTGCTAAGAGTTCAGTAATTCGAGAATCTCTGTTTTCAATGTCTTTGCGAAGAAGCGAAACCGTTCCGTTACTTTCACTTAATGAGTGAAAAAGTATAGCTGCCTCTTTTGATGCGTTTGATAGCGTCTTATAAAGGTCGGCAATAATTGAAGCAAGGTTCACAGCAATATCGTTTACAGGTTCCGGTTCCTGCACCGGAATTATCGAAACAGGATTTTCCTGTTTTTGAGTGTCTTGTTGACTCTCAGAATTATTTTTCTTGCGAGCTTTAGTAACCCATCCTGAAAGCGTTTTATATGGAACACCAAGTTTTTCTGCCGCTTCTTTTGTGCCAAGTTCTCCAGCGAGGCTAACGCCCTCATCGCGTTCTTCTTGCGTATATTTCCGGTTGATTTCCATTATATTACCTCCACTGTTTCAATTTGAAGTTTATTTGAAGAAAATCCACATTTTTCGAGCAATCTTCGGCTCTTGCTTTGAATTTCTTTGTTGTTCATATTCGTTTCCACCCAAAGTCCATTTGATAGACGTTTACCGTTCACAGCTATCTCGGATTGGATATAACTAAAATATGTCCGTTGTTCCGTATTAAATTCTATATCCTTATCCAAGGCGGCAATAATATAAGGTTTATGTAACAGCATCACTTCGCATACCATAACGAACAGTTCGTTCCAAGCCCTCACAGGATATTCCTTGTCGAGTAATGTGATTTTTGTTGGCTTTGTTCGTACTGTGGCTTCGGGTGCGACGACCTCTTGAATTACTTCTTTAGAAGGCGAATCTTTCGGCTCAACCCATGCCATGAACATCATCTGTTTGCTTGAGTTAATGTTGTCAGGAACTGCTACTTTATGAATGCGTTTGCTGTTTTCAAGTAATGCAATCTCTTTCAAGTAGGCTATATTATATATTTTTTCAGGATATGGAACCCCGCTTACTTCGGCTCTAAAAGCAACTTGCTGTGTTTCGATAATTAGCTTTGCGCTAATAATTATACTCCTGTCAGGAAACGATAAAACCGGAACAAAGGATGTTGATACTTCAACGATGTTATCCCCGTTAGACTGTTGTTTGGCATGAATTATTATAGATTCATGCCGCATAGTTTCTTGACTGATGGGGGTGAAATCATTTAACGGTGTGCATACGAATTTCAACGATTTCTCTATCCCCGTCGCGCAAATATTGATAAATTCTTCTATTTCTGTCGGGATAACGACTCTCATGTTTTCGCCGTTGATATTTCTCTCGCGAGTACAATAGTCAAGTGTTTTATTGAAAATACGTTGCAACTCCGCAGCGATTTTGCTTTCTTGGGCGTATCGTATTTGTACTGAATTTATTGAACCACTAACAGTATGAATTACTGAAGCATTGAAAAAGCGTTGCTCACTTTCGCTAATCTCGATAGATATAGTGCAACTATCCCCGGCACTGACAGTGCTTCCAATTGTATTAAAAAACAAGTCCCAGTTTGCAACAGGAACAGTAATGCCGTAATTAAGAGTAGACCAATCTACAGTTTTTTTGAAAACAAGCGAATCTTCAGCGACATCTGTTTGTGCCTGCGTCAATTCATCATACCATTTGTCAAAGCTATCTTTATCTTTGGCGTACCATTGACTGATTATCAACAACGGAACATCTCCGAACCTAAACACCTTGTTCCAGTATCGGCTATGCCCGTTTTTATCTTTGGTCTGTATAGATATATCTCTCTGTGTATCCGCTATCTTAGCAAATGGTAAAAAACGGTCGTAAGTGAATGTTTGCCGACTCCAGTCTAAATCGCACATTTGCATAATCTGTTCTTTTGTAAAGGTAAAACCCCTCTCGCTTAGTTCGTGAAGTTTTGCTTGAATATGTTTACCAACTTTAATATCTTCTTCGTCAACAACAGCAATAACCTCAGAAGCTATGTAAACATCCAAGCCGTCATACCATTCATCAAAACACTCCCGCTGACTACGCCCACGATAAAGGTCATTGTACCAAATCATGCAAAGCCGATACGGCTTATCGTTGAATGTAAAAATATCGCGTTTCCAGTAATAACGTACTTCATCAGTCGTTTGCAAGAAAAATTGGTACGGTATATTAAGAACGCGATAACACCATTGTGGGTTTTGAAGATTTAATATATCTTCCTCGGAAAATCTAAAATTAGTTTTGCTCAGTTCTTGCATTTTTTGCCAGACATAACGCCCTATACGTTCATTGTCGGAGCGCGATGGCATATCAGCCGGAATAGGAATGTTATCATTTTCATTAGCAACCGAGGACGTATCTACTGACGAAAAAGATGTGGGTACAATCGGCGTATCTTCATCAGCTACTGCACCGGAAGCAACAATTTCCGAACGAAGCGGTTCTAAACTGCGCCTCCATTTGATTATGTTTGAAATAAGCTCTCCTTCGCTATCATAAATGTTCCAGTCGCTATTGTCAGACGCACTATCGCGAACCGCGCGATGTCGTTTCTCGGCGGATTGCAACGCAGTCAGTAATTGCTCAAATAGGTTGTCAAAATTATTCATCAATATCCGCCTCGCCCTTCTACATTATGAATCACGACTTTTTTACTTTCCAGTGCCCGCCTTTTGCCGCGCCTACACGTTCTACAAGCCCTAACGCTTTTAATGACTGAATATTAACTTGTACATTGCGCGGTGCTATGCCCACTGCTTGCGCTATTAGTTTCGCCGTTATCTTCGGATTCGCTCGCATTAACTCCATAATTTTTACTTGCATCGCATTTATACCGATGTTTTTTACGACGTTTTCTGCGATGTTTCCTACGATGCTGACATCGGTGTTAAACCCAATCATCACTTCATTTGCTCGAATACGATAAAACGGTTCAGGTTTACCCCATGATTTGCAGGCTTCTGCCATCTTTTCAACACCGCGCCCCCATGCTTCAATTTGTCCAGAACGGAAGAATGCACCTGCGATTAAAGGGTTATACGGTTTTGACGTATGCGGTGAAAATAAATCCTCAACCGTCCATGTTTCCGGCAATTTACCGTCGTTGTATATCAACACTTTGTCGGGGTAGATATGAATGTGTATCGGGTTTCCTGTGCTGTAATCCCGATGAATAATCGCATTCAAGACAGCTTCTCTAAATGCTTGCCGGGGAACAGGATAATTTTCAATTCGTTGAAGTCCTTCGTAGCTAATAATACCTTTGAAATATTTGAGATATACTAAATCTTCCGCTTTATCCGCCATCGTTATCAATGGGCCGTGTATTTCATCTTGATGAAGCAAATCCACTGAGTTCTCAAAAAAACCTATTTTCAAATATGCCCCCGGCACCCAGTTTTCGGGGTCTTGGTGAAACAACAGCAACGCTGCGCGTTTCAAATAGTCACCCTCAACAAGTCTGAGGTTTTTCAGCAACATATCGTCGGTTATTTCTAAATCTTGCGCCGTCAAACGCGCACTGGCAACCGCTTTGCGGCGAAATGCCTTGAATGCGTCGCTCTCAAAATCATCGAATTTTACATAAGGAACAGGAACGCCGTCCCATGTTTTTCCTTGCTTGCGAAGCATAAACTCATCAAGGGCGTTTCCTGTTAGTTCCTGCGTTGTGCTACCGGAACGGATATAGTAAACACCGTGATAACTTATTGGGAATGGGTAAGCGCCAACAGTTATGCGAAGATACTCATTGCTCTCTGCTTTTTGAACGGTAATATCCGCAACAATAGCCATTGCGTTTTTTATTTTGTTCGGAAGATTGACCAACAGCTTGTCGATACCCTCTACACGGACAAGCACACCATTATCATTACGCCCGACTTCCAGTGTTCCACCGGAGGTGTTGGCGAACGCACATAGTGTTTTCATGTATTCATCGCGCCATGATTCTTTCCATTCAAGACTTTGGTTTTCCATAGTTAAGCCACCTTTTATGACAAAGCATCAGTATCATCATATTCGATTTCCATTATTTCAGTTATATCACATTTCAAGGCCGCACATATTCTCAGTAAAATATCCGTGTTAATATTTTCGCATTTACCCATTTTTGCGATTGCCGTTGAGCTAATGCCCGTCATGCGCCGTAAATCTTTGCGATTCATATTTTTATCAATCAGCATTTTCCACAACTTTTTATAGCTTATTTTCATTTAACACCCAGCTTTTTAGAAGTAAGCAACACCCGATACGTTGTTTTAACACAAAATGATTGAAATGTAAATCTGAAATTTGCGATAGTGGATATTGTGTCCGAGGTTACCGCGATGGCGGTGAAACGCTATTGGTGTGGAGTTTATTCCAATGGGACGAAAAAACCTTTA
>Ga0099364_10005623_pt1 | contig 18546 bp, 21 predicted proteins | sample TergutTh196P3_FD_73070 | JGI IMG/M metagenome (GOLD analysis project Ga0099364, IMG submission 73070) | Microcerotermes parvus P3 segment gut microbial communities from Pointe-Noire, Republic of the Congo - Th196 P3 | ecosystem: Host-associated > Arthropoda: Insects > Digestive system > Gut ...
TGTTTGAAAATGTCATGTTATCTCCGATTTTTCACAGGCACTGCTAACCGGAGCGCTCACTTTGATTGTTTAGCCTTTTTTTCTCCCTGAGTTCCTCAATCCTTGCCCATCCGGGTGCAGCGGCCTTTCTTGTTTCTTCAATTAACTCTTCGGGGGATAAGTGCTTTGTCTTTTCCCAGTTATCTTCTCGGATCTTGTGTATATCCTCAACTGTAAATTTGTCGCTTATTTCCATACTCAATCACCTCCTAAAAACATTGATGGCGATATGATTTCTATCTCACCTTATCCCAATAATTTATTAATTGCAGGTACTTTTTTTATTTTATTAATATTAACGAAATGCTTAAAGTTCCAGCTAATTATATAGTCGCACTCGTTTATGGTAGCTAAAGCAATATGACGGCAATCATCTCGGCTTTTTTCATTTAGCACCCCAAATTCTAGGTATTTGTTGGTAAGGGATACCACCTCTTTTGTCTCCTTGGCATTTATAGCTTTAATTTCGGATAAAAAGTCAAAAAGCTTTGTTCTTTTTGGTTCACGGCAATTATCGAGTTCATTAATAGTAACATCGGAAATGATAATATCAAATTCACCCGATTTGATTTTATCCCAAGCCGCCAATGTTTCTTGCATTTTTTCAGGCGTGTCTGGTGCATCTAAATGGCTTATTACGCTGGTGTCGTGGTGGAGTTTCAGCTTTTCAAAAGGCGTTCACAACCTTATTGTAATTATAGGGGATTATCTGTCGGATGTATTTACGCAACATTATCGAATCCAAAAAAATTTAATCGACTCTTTTCCTTCGATAGCGTCAAATTCATGATGATCGGCTGTTAGTAGAAAATCGCCGGTTGTCAACGCTAAACCCAACGCGAGAGAATCAGCTAAAGATATACGATAAGAAGCTTTTACTCGTCCAGCTTCCTTAAATACTTCATCGCTTATGCCGCTTATGATTCCGATAGGCAAAGAACGGCATATTTTCAAGATTTCATCGGCTTTATACGCACCAACCTCGCGCAGCGCGCCATAGTAAACCTCCAGCAGGTTAACTATGCCCATCACAACCGAGGTTCGTCCATTTAAGGTTTGATGGAAAATATTTTCAACTGTTTCCGCGCCGTTTTCGTCGTTCAGGTAAGCAATGAGGGCGCAAGCGTCCAAAATATAGCGGTACATCAAACCTCCATCTCCTTGTCTGCCCGCTTTTGTTCAAAAAATCTCTCTGTGGAAAAACCGCTTCCTTTGAGCATTCCACGGGCTTTCACAACTTGTTTGTGAAACGGCGCCAGCAGAAATCCTTCGTCCGTTTCGCGAATCAAAACTTGATCTGTACCGATTTTTTCTCGCAAATCCACAGGCAGTTTAATCGATTCCATGTCCACAATCATCTGCTGCATAGCCGCACCCCCTTATTTTATCCACACTGCTCCTGCTATTTTACCGCGGATACCTTTACCTTACGTATCGGAAACTGCGCCCCGCTCATGTTTTTATTGTACCATCCCGCTTGCCTTTGCCTAAAAAGTATTGGTATTACTGAATTTTTTGTGGGTTCTATACGGCATATATCCTTCATGGCAGGGCTTCAACTTCTTCACTCCGACCACTCACTGTACTCATGGTCATATAGTTTCCAACATTATTTTAGTATAGCGCCGAACGCCAGTCTTTCGGTTTCTTTATTACACGCCCTGTCTTTGTCTTTATTTCATCTGGGAATTGATGTGACGCTAAAAGAGTTTGTGTCAAACGACGGATATAGCAGGCATTTTCTTTTAAGACTTTGTGAGAAATAGCGTCACGGGCTATATAAAGTCCGACTTTCTTTTTACAATCATTAACGGCAATTTGTACGGAGTAAGACATGTCGCTATCGTTGCTAAACAACATAGCATAATCAAATTTATCTTGCATGGCGTCAACTGCCATCTGAACGGCCAAGTTGACGTCGGTTCCTTTTTCCTCAGTCTTAATAACTTCGACCAACGATAGTATGCCTTCATCGAAATCTTTGGCCAACGGCATCTTCGTTTTATGAACGGAAAAGTAACCGAGTCTGATTTCAATTTTAGAGCTGGTTTGTAATGCCTCCAAATATATTTTCTGTCGTAAAGCCTTTTCCGGCTTTGTATGTAGAGAAGCAATTTGAGCAGAAAAATACTTGACCACGACAAGTTCTTGGTTTGGTTTTAGTAACGCCTCGCATAAAGAAACAAGATCAAGCCATTTGTTTTTGGTCCCTTTAAGAGAGCTGTAAAACAGGTTAAACCCATCGATATAGGCGATAACTCGCTGTTTAGTCATTATTAGCCCCCAAATGTCAAGGGGGAGATTTCTCTCCCCCTACCGTTGCTGCGAACAACAACGGGCTTCTTATTAAAAAATATAACATGGCGCGGCGACAGGAGTCAAGTTATTTTTTTCAGTTCCTCTTCCGTTTCCGCTTTGAACAGCGACAGCCAAAGCTTCAGTTCGTCGTCCGCGCTCTTTATCTCCGGCAAATAACAACGGCATAACGTGACGCCCGCCCCTGCGGGTTTCTTGTCTCACCGGGCTTGACGTGTTAGTCATTGTGACGTACTCTACTATTGGAGGTGATCGATCATGCAGACACAAACCATCAAAAGCGCTCGCGTTGGACTGAGAATACCCCCGGATTTGAAAAAAGCATGGGATGAAGCCGCAACCCTTGAGGGCCGTTCATTGTCGGATATCATCATCGCCGCCACTACGGAAGCGATTGCCGGCATTATTGACAGACACAGGATAATCCACGTTACCCGGGCCGATATGGAGCAGATCTCGCAAGACCTGCAAAACCCTCCTGAACCTGACGGCGCTTTAATAAGCGCGGTGCAAGCCTATAAAAAATCCGTGGAGGCCGGTGAACTTGTCATACGCCATTGAGCTTCTGGCGGAGAATCACGACCGTAACGCTTTTGATTGCGGCGTCGAATCCCTCAACCGTTATCTCCGGCAACAGGCAACCCAGGACATAAGGAGAAGCGTCGCAACGATCTGCGTTGCCGTGAAGGGGATAGAGATAGCCGGATACTACTCGCTCGCGAACACGGGAGTATCGTCTGCGATTTTGCCCGACAGTCTGCAAAAAAAGATGCCTCGTTATCAAATGCTTCCTGCGGTTCTTCTTGGACGTTTAGCTGTTGATGTAAAGTATAGAGGACAAAAACTTGGCGTCGCGTTGTTGTCCGATGCTTTTTTTCTCTCTTTAAAAAGCCCCTTGGCTTGGGCGTTATTTCTCACAGACGCGCTGGACGATTCCGCCGCCGCCTTTTATGGGCATTTTGGGTTCAGGCCGCTCAAAGACAACCCAAACCATCTTTACATCACAAGACAGGAAATAATTAAGGCAGCCGGCTTATAATTCACGGGGTTGTTTTTTGTGGTCTGCGGCGGGCGGCAAGGATGCCGCCCTTACCCTTCCGCATCGCTTAGGGGGATTATTTCCGTTTCCATGTAGAAGTGACTCCATTCCGGTTCCTTCGCCAGCATCTCGTCTATCCTGCGCAGGCCTTCCTTGATATTCACGGAGTTCTTCGTCGTCAGCATCAGGAGGAATTGATTCGCCGAGTACCTGCAAACTAAGTCACCCTTGCGCAGGTTATCCAGCAGGACGCGCAGCGTGACCTTCATCGCCTGTTCATGTTCGGTTTTGGTGAAGTTCTTTTCACCGTCGGTCATGAGGGTTATCTTGCCGAGATAGACCGGGATCGCCGCCCGCTCGTCGGCTCTCTTGCCGAAGCGGTAGATGTGCCTGAACGTGTCGGGGGCGCACAGGATGGGCCCGTTGTGTTTCGTGCTCTCATCGAACCGGGCTTTGATATTGCCGAGTTCGGCAGGTTTGCGGATATCCGCTTTGATTGCTTCCTCGTGAAGGCGTTGAAGGTCGTTGGACGGGGCGATCTGGTATTCCTTCATGAAAAATTTTTCTATCTGCCGGTATTGGCGTTTCGCCAGGGCGTACTCGCCGTTTTTTATCAGCGTTTGGATCTGCCTGGCAAACAGCGTCTCCTCATACGGCTCGATGAGGATAGCGCTGTTATAGAGCGAGATGACGTTGTCATAGTCGAGCCGTTTTTCGTACAGATCGGCCAACGACTCCACGGCCTGGAGGAACAGGCGCCTGTAAAAAACCACGAAGTTGAACGCCCACGAATCCGTATCCGACCATTTCTCCCCCATGAACTCGCCATGATAGAGCGCGATGGCGGCTTTGTAGGAAGCTATGCGCTCGTCGTCGCTTTTGCCGGGAGCTTCGGCTTCGTCGAGGAAATTGCGGAACTCCACGAAATCCATAAAACACGCGGTGTGTTTGTTCCAATAATAGCTGCCGTTTGAGGATAAAATGTGATCCGGCTCGCACCCATGCTTGTCAAGCGTCTTTCGTAGCCTGTAAACGAGCGCCCTGACGCTCCTCGCCGGATCGTTCATATCGTCGTCGTCGGTGCAGACTGTTGCTATGAGCTTTTCGAGGGTCACGGGGTTTGGGTAACTTGCAAGCAGGTGCTTCAGCAGTTCCCACATTTTAGTATTCCTGCCGGCAATCAGCGGCGTTTTCTTGCCCTTCGATATTTGCAGGCCTCCGAATGTTATTATACGTAACATGCCATCACCAGCCCCGCTCAAAAATTTTCCGCAAACGCAAACTGACGGGCGGGTCAAAAAACACGCCCGCCGGGAACACTTCGCCTACGCACTTTTAAATCACATTTTCAGCGTTTTCACGGAAAATACATAGTCACAACGACGGTTAAATCAGCTTGAAAACGCCCAAGCAAGTGGATATACTGATTCCGTCGTAGCGGCGGATTTTTCCCGTGTTTGTAGGCTTTGGGTTTAAAGCTGTCCCTACATTCGCCGTGACGGCGCTGGTAACACCCCACGGTCGCTGTAGCCTTCGTAATGGCCTTACATATGCGCATAATATCACAGGATACACGCACATTCAAGAACTACTAAAAGAACTTTAATTTGTTATTGGAACCTCATCATTTGATTATAATCCCACGCCGGCTTAGCTGTCGATATTGTTGAGTCGGTTGTTATTACCTGTTACAATTAGCTTGGTAACGAGAAAGACAGGTGAGAAATGATTCCTACTTACTCAAGTCAAGCTGACGATTTTATTGATAAGCAACCGGTAAGAAAGTCTGAACGAATAAAGAGAGCGATAAATAGCCTTCCGGCTGGTGATGTTAAAAAACTTAAGGGAATTAATAACGGCTATCGTTTACGTGTTGGTGATGTTCGAGTTCTGTTTGAAAAAAACGGAAACGATGTTCATGTGATAAAAATAGATAACCGCGGGGATGTTTACAAGTAGGAAGGTGATGCCGGATGAACGCGAAGAACCAATTAACCGCAGTACTTGACTTTGTGGGGGAAAGCGAAGCTAACCAAATTTTACAGTATGTACGGGATACTTTTTTGCTGAAGCCTAAAACGTGGAATGATATAGAGGAAGATGAGCCTCTTCCTGATGAATTGGCTGTTTTTGAAGAATACTATGCAAGCAAAGGTTCTTAAAGCGTTGATGGAGTTCGATGCGCCGGCCGCGTCGGCTTAAAACCTTTCGATATAATCCCGAAATTCCTCGATGCGCCTTGGTTTTCGTCCTGCGGGAATCCGGCCGAAGCGCTCGTTCAGCAGTTCGGCAGCAGCGCAGAGCGTGGGTTTTCTGAGGCCCGCCCTCGCGAGCACGTCTTCGGCGGCGAACACTTCGTCGATGCCGGTGTCGGCGATGATCTCGCCGCGGCTGAATACCACGGCCCTTGTCGCGAAGCGCCAGGCGAAGTCGACGTCGTGTGTGGAGACGGCGAGCGTAATGCCGGAGGCGCTCAAGTCGTCGAGCGTCTCTTCGAGCAGCGCCGTGTTCTCCGGGTCGAGGGAGGCGGTCGGCTCGTCCAGCAGGATCATGCCGGGCTGCATGGCCAGTATGTCGGCGATGCTCAAACGTTTTTTTTCGCCTCCGCTCAGGTATTGGGGGACGCGGTTTTGATAACCCTCCAGGTTCATCCTTTCGAGCGACTGCGTTACGCGGCGGGCGACCTCGCCGATTTCAAGGCGCAGGTTCATCGGCCCGAAGCTGACCTCGCTTTCCACCGTTCCCGCGATGATTTGGCTGTCCGGCTCCTGGAACACGAGGCCGACTGCCTGCCGCAGCGCCGATATATCCTTCTTTGAGCCGGAGACCTCGCGCCCTTTTAAGAACACGCTTCCGCTTTGGGGACGCAGGACGCCGTTGCAGCACAGAAAAAACGTGGTCTTCCCCGCGCCGTTGCCCCCGAGCACGGCGATGCGCTCTCCTTCGTAAAGCGTCGCGCACACGTTTTTCAACGCGGGATACCTGTCCTCGTACCGAAAGTCGACATGTTCCAATCTCAATAATTCCTTCACGCTCATTTACTCAGTTTAACAGAAAGGACAAGCCCAGGGTGAAAATTGTTAAGCCGATCGCGGCGGCGGCTTGCGCGCCGGTGATCTTCGACACGTTCTCCAGGAAGCGGATCTGGTTATCGTAACACCTGCTCTCCATCGCGTCGATGTTTACGCGGGCCTGCCGGTAGCTGCGCGACAGCAGGTTTGAGTAGAGATACCCCGTCGAGCGAATACTCGCGCGATAATCCGCGAAGCCCAGCCGGCTTGCGGCGGCGTCCCTCATTGCGTGGAACATCGAGAGCAGGATGAAAATGTAGCGGTAGATGAGATACATCAGGTCGATCAGCACGCTTGGACAGCGCGAGCGGCGCAGGACGCCGATGAGTTCCGGCATCGGCGTCGTCAGATTCAGCAGGTGCAGGCAGCTGAACGCCCCCAGCGAACGTCCCATCACGAGCGCCGCGCGGACCTGCGCCTCGGTGGTGACGCAGAGCCAAACGCCGAACACATTTACGCCGATAACTCCGGTACGCTCGGGAGTTACCTCGAAAAGCAGGGCAAGTCCGCCTATCATCAGGAATGACACCGGCAGAGCCAGCAGGCGCAGATAATAGCGCGGATTCAAACCGCCGGCGAAGACGGTGAGGATAAAGGCCGCCGCCGCCAAAAATAACCCGACGGCCGGCCCGCGCGCCGACACGCATATGACCATCAGCGCGAGCGCCGTCCAGAATTTGAGAGAGGCATTGATTTTATTCAGGCGCGATATTTGCGCCAGGACATCGATGGTGAGGAATCGCGTGTCATGATGCCCGAGGAAGAGCAATAGCGCCCCGAGCCCCAGGCACAGTGTGATCAGGACCTCCGACGGAAGCCTTCCGAAAAACATACACCACACGACCGTTGCGGAGAGGAGCGCGGTTATCATTTGTTCCCGGAGTATTTTTTTCTGGCGGCCAGATAGCCGAAACAGTAGGCAATGACGCCGACGCCGATGCCGGTCTGGATACAGAAGAAGAGCGTTTCCATCTCCGCGGGCAGTTCGCCGCCGATCAGCCTTTCAAGGATCGGCTCGGACCAGGGCTCGAACTCTTCGCCCATGATCTCCTCCACCATTTCGCTGCCCGCGCCGTCGCTGCCGGCGAACTCCGCGCCCTTCAGCGCGAGAAGGGGGGCGAATATGATAAGTAAAACGATTGCGGTAAGGATAAATACAGTTTTAGCGTTATCTTTCATATCTCTATTTCGCCTCCCAAAACGCAATTTCGTCGAGTTCCGGTTTCGCGAAACTCTCCATCCCGATCACGATCAAAACGGTAAATATGCCCTCGACAACGGCAAGGGGAAACTGCGTGGGCGCGAACACTCCCAGGAATTTTACCGCGCTTGCCATGACGCCGCCGGTTTCGCTGGGATAAGCGACGGCGAGCTGAATGCTCGTGACGCAATATGTAAGCAGGTCGCCGAGCCCCGCGGCTATAAAAATATTCGCCTTTCGGTTCAGGTTTAAGCTCTTTCCCAGCCTGTAAAGGAGCCATGTGAGGATCGGCCCGATTATCCCCATGCTGAAAGTGTTCGCCCCGAGCGTCGTCAATCCGCCGTGGGCGAGCATGATCGCCTGGAAGATCAGCACGACGGCGGCAAGCACGCAGGCCGTCGCGGGGCCGAACAGTATCGCGGCAAGCCCCGTCCCGGTCATATGGCTGCAACTGCCCGTCACCGACGGTATCTTGAGCGAGGATATAACGAAGATGAACGCCCCGGACATGGCAAGCAGGATCAAAGGGCGCTTATTTCGCCGCACCATGCGTTGAATATTATTGACGCCGATTATCAGGAACGGCAGTGATATGACGCCCCAGGCGACGCAGTGCGCGAAGGGCAGGTATCCCTCCATAATGTGCATGGCGGCGGCTGTTCTTGGAAAAACAAAGAACAGCGCCAATACCCACGCCAATGTCAATAATCGCTTTTCCCGCTTCGCTTCCCTCATCTTTTACCCATCCTTTCGACAATAAAAAAGCAGCCTTTCGGCTGCTGTCCCAAGAATGAATGAACATATCAATGTCCTTCATTCAGCACACTGATGACCGCAGCTACTGAAAAAAATACGAGCAGGTCTCCTGACTTAAGATCGTCGCTTTACGCGCCTTCTCGGCGTCGCCGCCAATGGCGTTCCGCGTAAAGCTCCCTATCACAGTGACGGATTCGTTCCGGATTCGCACCGGATTCCCCGTTAGTTCCCGAAGGAAACTCGTATTTACTATTCGGTTTTCAAAGATCCCTATTACGCATTTTATAATAACATGATGATTTTGCTTTGGCAAGCGCGTTTGGCCGCTTATCTCCGCTTCGATATCGTGTGCGGCTGGGTGTCGGCGAGCGACAGTATCTGGTTTGCCAGCGACGAAATGTCCTCTCTCAATTTGAAGATGCAGTCCGACAGCTCTCCCTGTTCCCTCACTATGTCCTCGGCCATCGCCTTGCAAGACGGGCGTCCGCACGCGCCGCAGTCTATGTGCGGCATTTCCGCGAAGATCGCCTTCATCTGGTTCATCCTGCTCATCGCTTCCGAGAGGTCGTTGGAAAGGGGCAGGCGTTGTTTCGACGGTATCGCCTCATGCAGGCGCCAAATCTTCGGCGTTTTATATATCTCCTCAAGTTCTTTTTTCCTGTCCTCCGTTATCGACCAATCCGTCTGGATATGACGGTTGCGGATGTGGGCGAGGAAGCGCGATTCGGGTACGGCTATACCGCCGAAGCATCCGAAGTCGCAGGTTCTGCATTCGACGAAATCGACGCCGGAAAGACGTCCCAGCTCCAACTGCTGAAGCAAGTCATTCGTGTTGCGAAGGCCGGAAACGGCGATCACCTTCAGGTCGCGCTCCGCGAACTCCGTGATGTGCTTCGTCTCGCCCCCGCGCATCGCCCAAGCGGGGAACCTCCAGGATGAGACCGTAGAACGATCCTTTTCCTGGGCCTTTATTCCGGAGGCGAGGAACGAGTGGACGACTTTGTGTATGGAGACGATATGCTGGATCGACGACGGTTCATTGCCCAGCGGGTCGCGAACCATCGTTATCTTCGCGGGGCATGGGGCGAACAGCGTCATGGGCGCGTAGGATTTTTCCCGGCGCTTCCATAATACCGCCGCTATCTCAAGAGGATTTTTCATCGGGATGACGCGGCTCAATAACTCGGGGAACTGGAGCTGGATAAGTCCTATTACCGAGGGGCAGTAGGCCGATATAAGGGGCAGCTGGTCGCGCGTCGCCTCCCCGATCAATTTGGCCGCGGTGTACGCCGAAATATCGAAGCCGCTCTCCGCCTCGTCGGCGAGAAGGTCTATCCTGTGATTTGCCAGCGCCTGACGCGCGACATCAGGATACCAGAAGGCGCCGAACTGCGCGAAGAAAGTCGGATCCGGCAGGGCTACAACTCTGCCGTGCGCGTGAATGAGTTCCCAGTCGTCGTCGTCGAGTCCCAGGGCCTTCCTGGCGCAGACGCGGAGGCATTCCCCGCAGTCGACGCACAGATCCTTGATTATCGTTATCGATCCGTTTATTACCCTTACGGCTTCCGTCGGACAGGATTTTATGCAGTTTACGCAGCCGTGACAGGCGGAATAAGAGATCCTGATACTGTGAGCCATTTTATTACTCCTTTGTAAAATTGATCACCGTTTTCAATGTCGTCCCCTTGCCGACCTCCGTTTCGATCTCGAACTCGTCGGAATTTTTCTTTATATTAGGCAAGCCCATTCCGGCGCCGAATCCCATTTCGCGCGCTCGGTCGTTCGCTGTCGTCCAACCCGCCTGTATGGCAAGATCGACGTCGGGTATGCCGGGGCCTTCGTCGATCGTCATTATCCCTATCTTGTTCCCGTCAATGTTCGCGATTATTCTCCCGCCTCCTCCGTGGATCACGAGGTTTATCTCCGCTTCGTAGGCTATTATCGCGGCTCTTCGGCAGATGGCGGAAGGGAGGCCGAGCATTTTGAGCGTCTCCTTTATGTTGTTGGAAGCTCCCCCGGCGGTTTGGAAATCGTCCGCGGCTACGTCGAATTCCAGATCGAGACTTTTTTGCGAGTTTTGTGAGTTTTGCGCGTCCTGCACGGCTTACTCTCCGTCTTCGTCGGTTAGAATGCTCGGCTGGATGCCTTTTTCGTAAAGGATGCCGCAAGTTTCGAACATGCTCAGTTTCGTTACGATAAGCGGGATGTCAGATTCCTCTGCGAGAGAGATCGTCTCCTTCATGGGAACTTTACCTCTGACGAAAATCACACCCGGTATGTCGAGCATCTGGGCCGTCCTGATGATCTGCACGTTGGTAAGGCCGGTTATCAGCACGACTCCTCCGGGCGAACAGAGCGCAAGCACGTCGCTCATCAGATCGGCCGCGTAAGCTTTCGGAACCTCCATCTCGCCAATGCGATTTTCCCCGCAAAGAATTTCAGCGTTCAGTATATTAGTAATATCATAAAGGGTCATTTTATCGCCTCCGTATTTTTTATTCTTCCGCGGTTTCCGCCGAGTACACCTCGACGCTTCCGTATGACGCCCAGCGTTTGTTTTCCACGCGCAGCAACCCGTATCTGCGCGACCTCGGCCTGTGGGTCGATGGGTCGATAGAGAGCGTTTCGTCCATGAGCGGAATGCCGCTCGCCCTGCCGAGCGCCGCCGCTATTGCCGGCGTGTCGTCGCCGGTTCCGACCTCTCTGTAAGCGCCGAGCGCCCACCTCGCCAGGGCGTAGGTCCGCGCGGCCAAAACAGGCTCCACGGACGCGTCGCCGAATCTGTCCCTGATGAGTTTCATTATAGCATTGCGCCCCTCGGTGTTTCGTTCGAGGAGGACGTCTTTGTCGACGACTATTATCCCGTCCGCGTCCGTCAGGATGACCCTCGGGGGGCCGGAGTAGAAAACGACGCTGTCCGCGCGGCGCCTTTCGAGCGTCTGCCATATCGACAGCGTTGCCATCGCGTCGAGCCAGCAGATGTAAACCTTCGTCCCGCCGGCCTCAAGCTCCCTTACCTGCGGCGTGAACTGGTCCTGGCTGTATGCGGAGGCGGATATATCGAGAGAGGTCATGTTCCTCGCCGCGAGGTAGCCGGCCGTGAGGGAAGCGCCGCGAGCAAGCCTCGCCGACAGTATGTCCGTGAACACGGCGGCAAGCTCCCCCGGGTGTTCCAGGGACGCCGCCTCGGCCAGCGCGTTCGCCCGCGCGAAATACGGGAGGTCGAACGCGAACAGGTACGGACGCGGGTCTCCGGTTTCGGGCGAGTTGATGGACGTCTCCTCCCCTCCGGCGTAAATGAGGGAAGGGCCGTTTTCGGCGCAAAGCTCCGCGAGGGCGTCGCTGAAATCGGCGTCGGCGAACGTCACTATCGCCGCGACATGCATCGCCCGCCACATGGCGAGCCTCGCGCCGATCTCGCTCGCGTCCTTCACGTCCGAGAACATGAAAGTCACCTCGCGCCCGTTTATCGCGTCCCTTTCCAGTGATAACTCGCGTTCCGCGGTACGCATGGCCAGCTTTATGGTGTTGCCAGCTTCGCTGTCCCATCCCTCGGGAGGCTGGATCACAACGACCGGCCACGACCAGCCCTCGCGCACTCCGAGCAGCGGTTCGTCTTCCGGCGCCGCCTCGGAGCATAACGCGGGAGCCGCGCAGAGGCACAGGAGGATCAGCAGCGGGAAAAAAATCGGGAATGTTTTATGCCAATTCACAGCTCACCCTTGCTCGCTTTCGTTTTGACTTCGCCCGGGCCATGCGCTCGGGACGCTATCAATATCCGCTCGGCCGAAACGGTTCCCCGGCAGACCCACGGGAACTCGTGCGCTCCGTCTTTGTCCCTGTAGGAGAGTATCCTGGGATTTTCGTTCATCCCATCGTCCGCTGCATTTACGGTCAGTGAGCCGCACTCCCTCAAAACCTGCGGTTCGTATGAACCGCCGCATCGGCACGGAGCGCCGGCATTAAGCTGCGCTATGTCCGCTATCGGCGGATCGAAGTCCCTCGGGTGGCAGCAGCCCTTTTTGTGATACCCCGGACGGTTTGCGCCGACGACGGTGTTGCGCGAACCTTTAACGCTCAAGTCGGCGACTACGACGACGTCCGGCGGCAGGCCGACGGGCCCGCAGTAGCCGGCGACCTCCCCGACAAGTTCGCGGAGTTCGCCCTTCCCGGCTGTGCGCAGGTCGGTGAGTCCGCGTTCGCGCCGCAGCCATTTCGACAGTTTGCTGATGCTTATGTTGTAGTCGCCGCGGACGAACGAGGCCACCGCGCAAGGCGAACCGTCGGAACGATTCGCGATGTAGAGCATCGCTTTCAGCGTGCGCCTCACGTCTATGCCAAGCTGGTCGCACAGCCCGGCTATCGTGTCCGCTCCCGGCGTCTCGATGTCCGCCGGATACTCCTGCGGTTCGTCCTCACCCGGTTGGGGGGGCGTGAAATCGAGCGGAGAATCGGGAAGTTTGACGTCCCCGCACGAGGCGCAGAAGAAACCCCCTCGGGCTCCAATATCCCCGGCGTCGCATCTCGACGCGAGCACGAATTCGCGTTCGTCGCTCTCCTTTACGTCCTCGGCGAATGAAAACGCGGCGTTTTTTACGCCCGCCCCGCCATTCAGCGACCCGAGCAGGGAATTTGCCGCCCTCCGGCAGGAGACAATGGCCGACGGCTCGTCGCGGTTCCAGGATATTATCCTTATCTTCCTGCCTCGGCCTTCGCAATACGCCGTCGCAAGCTCTCCCCATTCGCGGACGTATCGCTCGGCAAGCGAGAAGATCGCGTCGTCGGACTCGCAGTTAATTCGCTGAAAACCGTTGGATTGGAGATCGCCGGCGACCGCCATCATTAAATTTCTGAGGGCCGACGCTCCCTCCGGAAGCAGCAGCAGTTCTCCGCTCTTGGAGTTGTAAGCGGCCTGTCCCGCCTTTACGAGGTTTATAATCCCCTTGTCCTTCACCTTGGCCGGCGGATTGTCGGTTTTTGGAACGAGTATTCTAAAACCATCCATAATTATAAGCCGAGGCGATCCTCCGACGCGCGCGCGATTATTTTTTCCGCGTCCAGGAATTGGAACTCCCCATCCATGTACAACACGCGCCCGGCCACAACCGTCGCCTTTACGTCCCGCGACGAACCCGCGTACACAACGAACTCCGGGACGCTCGACGCGTCGCAGCCGACATAACGCGGATTGTCCATGTCCACGACGATCACGTCGGCGCGATAACCCGGCATGATGAGCCCGGTGTCAGTGAAACCCATCGCCCGCGCTCCGTTCACCGTAGCCATCTTCAGGACGTCCCTCGCTCCGGCGAGCGTTGGGTCGAGGCGGTGTCCCTTGTGAATAAGCGCCGCAAAGCGCATTTCGTCCCAGAGGTCGAGCCTGTTGTTGCTTGCCGCGCCGTCCGTTCCGAGGGCGACCTGCACTCCCGCGCCTAGATACTCCGCGAGCGGCGCGTAGCCGCTGCCGAGTTTCATGTTGCTCTTGGGGTTGTGCGAGACGGTGACGTTGCCGCGCGTTATCGTCTTCAACTGTTCGACAGGATGCCACACCGAATGGGCGAGCACCAGTTCGCGCGCTTCGAGCAGCCCCGTCTCCTCAAGATAGGCGGCGGGCTCCATCTTAGCTTCATTACTGAACCAGTCGAGTTCCCCCCTTGCCTCCAGCCAGTGGAAGTGTATCCCCAGATCGCGCTCCTTCGCCAAAGCGGCTATACGTTTTACGCATTCGATCGGGACAGTGTACGGGGCATGAGGCCCCAACTGCACGGTTATCCGTTCGTCGCGCCCGTTATAGCGTTCGGCGAGCGACAGGTTTTCGGCTATGCGCACCTCGTCGTCGCCGATGATCCCGCGGCAAAGCGCGGCGCGCAGACCGCTTTGCAGGACGGATTCCGCCACCTCGTCCATGAAGCAGTACATGTCTATGAAACCGGTCACGCCCGCCGCGGTCATCTCCAGCATGGCAAGATCGGCGCCGGATCTGATATTGTTTGCCGTCAGCTTATCCTCGGCGGGGAATATTTTTTTGTGCAGCCACTCCATCAGGGGGAGTTCCTCGCCGATGCCGCGCAGCAACGCCATCGAGACGTGCGTGTGCGCGTTTATCAATCCGGGCAGGGCGAGGCAGCGCCCCCGCCCGTCGTATATGATCTCTCCTCCGCCTTCGTTCGGCTTGGTTACTCCGGATATCCTGCCGTCATTGACCACAATGTCCCCCCAGCAGGCTTCGTCCCTTCCCGAGTCCCAGATCAATACGTTTTTTATCGTTCCGTTTCCGGCGGGCAAATTATCCCCTCCAGTCTTTCATATAATCTTCCTGTTCCGACGTCAGATGTTCGATCTCGATTCCCAACGACTCGAGTTTATAGTTCACAACCGCCTTGTCGATCGATTCGGGCACGCTTTCGAGGCCCCGGCGCAAGCTCCCGCCGCCCGCGATGTAGAGGATTGAGAGCATCTGAAGGGCGAAGCCCAAGTCCATAATTTCTATCGGGTGGCCGTCGCCGGCGGCTATGTTGACGGCGCGCCCCTCCGCAAGCAGGTGCAGCTTTCTGCCGTTCTTCATTTCGTAAGTCTGTACGTTCGCGCGCGGTTCGTAGACGTTTGCCGCCAAATCTTTCAGGTCGGGGACGTATATTTCGACGTCGAAGTGCCCGCCGTTGCACAGCAGCGCGCCGTCCTTCATCCGCTCGAAGTGTTCGCCGTGGATTACTTTGGAGTTGCCGGTGACCGTCACGAAGATGTCGCCCCACCCGGAGGCTTCCTTCATGTTCATCACCCTGTAACCTTTCAGGTGAGCCTCCAGTGCGAAGTGGGGGTCTGCTTCGACGATAGCTACCTCGGCGCCGAATCCCTTCGCGCCGGTGGCTACTCCCTTGCCAACCCCTCCGTAGCCGGCGATAACGATATTCTTTCCGCCCACGATGCAGTTCGTCGTGCGCATGATGGTGTCCCATATCGATTGTCCCGCGCCGTAGCGGTTGCCGAAGAGATTTTTGCTGGGGGCGTCGTTCACCGCGAGCATCGGGAATTTCAGCAGCCCGCTAGCGTCCATCGCTCTGAGGCGTTTTACTCCTGTGGTTGTTTCCTCGCAGCCTCCGAGGATGCTGGGCGCCAAATGCCTGAAATGCTCGTTGATGGTCGCCACAGTGTCCGCGCCCGCGTCGATTATGATGTCGGGTTCCCACGCCAGCATTTTGTGGAGGTTTTCGTCGTACTCCTCCGACGTCATGCCGCGCCTGCTGTAAATGTGGATGCCGTAATCGGCGAGCGCCGCGCAGATGGAGTCCTGCGTCGACAGAGGGTTGCACCCTGCGGCGGCGACTTCCGCGCCGAGGTCCTTTAAGACCTTCAACACGCACGCCGTCTTTGCCTCGATGTGGTGGCAGCACGCCACCGTGTGCCCGTAGAGCGGGCGTCTGCCCTTCTCGCCCTGGCGTTCCGCTATCAGCCTCATGACGGGCATGAATTGCCATGCCCAGTCCATCCTTCGCTTCCCTTCCGGGGCGAGGCTGATATCCGCCACGGAATAGCTCTCCCTCTCTCCGTTTAGGGCCTCGCGCGCAAATGTGTTCTCCATCACCCTTAACCTCCTATTCCGTAACGGAAATATTAAATTACAAAACCTTACACTTTTTCAAAATCTTTTGTTGAGAGTATATTACCATGTCTACCCCCACTTTCGACCCTCGGTCGTCCGTTTTTTTACGCGTTTGGATCGTGAAAGAAAATATATCCGTCTTCTATCTCTATGTACGCCATATCCGAATAGTAGATATTGTCATCGTAGTCGGTCATCAGGTACATGAAGACGTAATATCCGTCGTCGAGTTCCATCTCCTCGAATGCGGAGTCACTGCTTATGCTGAATGTCTCGTTCTCGAACAGCACCGTGTCCTCGTTCTCAAGATCGATGGCGTGAAAGACGGTTGTGACGACGTCACCGTCGGACAGCAGCAGTTCGCCTCTGGGGGATAAGCCGGCAGTCTCGCTCTCGTCAAGCCTCGCGGTGAGCATTCTGTATTCTCCGTCCTCAATGTCGTAGGCAATCGTGAGATTGTACAGGCGTCCTTCTATCATGAGAGGCACTTCGTACAGTATGTATTCATCGGTAATCGACTTGACGAACATTGTCACGAGATGCCCGTCGATGCTTCCCCAGATGCCCCGGAAGTTGTCCCAGAAGACGCCGTTCTCCCAATCTTCCGCGGTATCCGCGTCCTCTCCGAGGAACGCGACCGGTATGCCCTCGTCGTCGCAGACCGCGAGCATGAACGTGACGCTTTTAAGAAGCCTCGCCTTCTGCGGGCCGAGGTTCAGTTCGAAATACTCGATCCCGTCCTCGTCCTCTACGAGTTCGATGGGGTGATCGTCGAATCCCATATCGGACGTGTCGGTGAATTGGAAACCGCCGCCGAACGCCGTCAACGTACCCGGTTGCTGCTGCGGCTGTGCCGGGGTTACGTCCGCGGCGTCAAGGTCGAAACTGACGCCGCCGCTTTCGAGCGAGCTCACGAAATCTATAAAAAAATTCATCCCCTCATCGGACATTCCCCCGTTGAGAAGCGGTTCGTACAGATAATAGAGGGATTTCATCCCGCCTGCGGCCGACGACTTGGCGTATTCGCGGGTGCCCTCGGCGTCTCCCAGCGAGGGGAAGTACACGGCTATTCCGTTTGAGTTTTTGCGGTACGGCCCCGTCACCTGGTAGACGACGCTCTCGTTAATGGCGTCGGCGATCATCTCGGCGGCTTCGGGGAAAAGATTTGCGTTGGCTGCGGCGAGGCTTCCCAGGTCGACCATTCCCGACCCCTGCGAGTAGGTGTCCGCCTTTCGGACGCCCCTTCCGAAATCGGCGAAAAACTCGTCGAGGTGGACATCTTCGTTTAAGATCGACAAAAGGCTCTCGGCGAACATCATTGAAACCGCCATGTCGAGGAGTTCAACCTTCGAAAGGTCGATCACCGAAAGCGTTATCTCGTCAGCAACACCATACTCGCGGCAGTCCTGGGCGTATGTGTCGCAGATTACGCGGCCCAGGTCCCTGCCGCTCATACCGGGGTTCCTCGCGAGCGCGTTGAGTATCCCCGTGTAGTTCCATCCGTATCCCGGCACGTATTCCTCGGAGGCGACGAGGTAATCGGCGTAGGGCGCCGCGAGGCCCGCCATGTCCAGGGTGGCCATCAGGCAGGCGTCGAATCCGAGGATGTCAAAGGGCTTCGCCCTCGGGTTTCTCCCGTACAACGACTCGAAGACCCCCTTCATTCCCTCGAATGAGATAAAGTCCATGTCGTATATCTCGTCGTAACAGATGCCCCCGCCGCTTCCTCCGCCGTGATTCCAAAGGATGAGCGCTTTGCGGTCCGCCGGGTAATTTTCTTCGCAAAACTGAATAAAATCGCGCAGGGTGCCGGGGTCTCCCATACTTCGCAGGGGTCTCGTGCCGACGACTTCAATATCGTCGCCGGTATGCTCCAGCAGGTATAACGCGTCCGAGCCGATCGCGTCGTTGTCCCATTCAAGCGCGCCGCCCGCCATAATCACCAGTTTCACGTTATCCGGAAGTTGGGCGTTCGCGGCTTCGACAAGGTCGAGGGTCGCGGCGCCGTCGTCGGTTTCCAGATCAGAGCCGCAGAGGTACCAGTATATCGCCCAGCTCGCGCCGCTCGCCCGAGCGGGAGTTAGAATCACCGCCGAAGCGGCGACGGACAAAATCGCCGCAATTAGTATCAGCCGCTTAATGAGTTTTTTACCGGTCACTGTAGAGACACCTTCTTTCGTCAGAAGCGACGGACGGCAGGTCGCCGCCTTCACAATAATATCACAAAAATTATCGCTTAATGACTTCGACCTGCCGCCCGTTATCTTCACACTATGATTGTTTTTACTCAAGCGTTTGAGTATAATCACTCAACACATTGAGCAAAACTCAAACGCATTACCGCGACGAAGGGATAGCCATGGAATACCAAAGACCGTTGTTGAAGACATTGCGGGAAAGAATCAAAGAGCCGCGCAAATTCATCCAGGTGATCAGCGGACCGAGGCAGGTCGGAAAGACGACATTGGCGCTTGCCTTGCGGGACAAGATTGACGGGCTTGTCGAATATCATAGCGCGGATGAC
>Ga0099364_10005624_pt1 | contig 18544 bp, 16 predicted proteins | sample TergutTh196P3_FD_73070 | JGI IMG/M metagenome (GOLD analysis project Ga0099364, IMG submission 73070) | Microcerotermes parvus P3 segment gut microbial communities from Pointe-Noire, Republic of the Congo - Th196 P3 | ecosystem: Host-associated > Arthropoda: Insects > Digestive system > Gut ...
ATATAATCACATCTAACACACGTTAACTTTCTGATTTTACTATCCAGCCCGCTACGCGGGCTGGATAGTAAAATCAGGATATTTGCTGGATTTAAACATGTTTATAAATTCCATGAACCTACGTTCTGAATTAAATAAATGAGTAAAAAACGGATAACAATTGTTATCCGTTTTTTATTTTGTAGTTAAAAATGTGCAAATTGATAAATTGTTATATTTGTGATATAATATATGTCATAAAATGTTAATAATTTTAGGGAGTCAAATATAGTTTATGAAAAAATAGTAGGGACGATATAAGTAATGATGAGGATATGGAGATGATTTAGATTTTTTATAAGAGTATGTTATTAAAAAATAAAAAAATTAGGATAAATCAATAAGCAAAGATAAGAAAATTCAGAAATAAAGGAACAAATAAAGAAAGATTTATATGACTAAAAATATAATTTTGAAAAATAAAATAATAAATATACTTTCAGACGCGGGTGTACAAACACCCGCGTTTGAAGCTTTAATTATAATTAAACAAGTAACAGGAAAGCATTATATTAATTTAATTGATAGTGATATAACCAAAGAAGTAGAACTAAAAATAAATGATATTACACAAAAAAGAAAAGAAGGATATCCATTGCAATATATATTAGGATATTGGGATTTTTGGGGAATGAATTTTAAAGTAGGTAAAGGAGTATTAATTCCAAGGCCAGAGACAGAATTATTAGTTGAAGCTACGATTGACTTAATTGATCGAGATAAAAAGGTTATAATAGCTGATTTATGCAGTGGAACTGGTTGTATAGCTTTAGCAATAGGAAAAGAATTAAAAAATTCAGAAATTTTTGCAATAGAAAAGTCGGAACAAGCTTATGGATACCTACAAAAAAATAAATACTTAAATCAAGTAAAAAATGTAACTGCTATTTTAGATGATGTTTTGGATCCTAAAGTAATGGATCAAAATACAAAATTTGATATAATAATTTCTAATCCTCCCTACATACCAACTAATGATATAGCTAAGCTTCAAAAAGAAGTTAAAATGGAACCTATCGAAGCATTAGATGGTGGAAGTGATGGATTATACTTTTATAGGAATATTACAAAAATTTGGAAAACAAAACTCAAAAGCAAAGGGAATATTATTTTTGAAATAGGTATAGGACAATTAGGTGATGTTTTTGATATATTATCACAAAATGGATTTATTAATATAAAATACAAAAAGGATTTAAATGGAATAGATAGGGTGATATTTGGAGAATATATATAATAACCTTTTATTTAATAAAAAGTAAAATAGCTAGATAAAGGTTAAAATCAAAGAAAAAAATTAGGTTGCAAAACTAAATAAAATAGTATATAATATAAAAAAATAAACATTAATATTATATTAAAATACCAATATATAGTTATTTTTTAAATTAAAAATACATAGGGGTTGATTTTGATAGATAAAAGTGCAAATAGTAAGCTTCACCTATATAATTGTTACTTTGATATAAATGATTTTGATAAACCATATAACAAACATGATGAATACTTGGATGAATTAAGATTTTTAGTAGATTCTTATGTTAATGCTTTATTCAGAATTAGAAAATCGAATTCTAGGGAAGATGCTAAATATTTAGGGACAAAAGGACTTGTTATAACCGATAATGAAATAGACAATGCTGTTATGTCTTCTATGAAAGATAAAAGAGATGTTAAAGTTGGGGAAGATATAAAAAAAAGTTTGATAGCATGTATCGATCATATAGATAATAGATTGTTATTAACAAAAAATAAATTCCCGCTATTTGATTTCTTTGAAAAAAACAAGTGTTCGCTATCTATAAAGTTGGCAATTATATTTTCAGTGGTTTCGGAATTAGATAGGAAATATGAACGAATATTTGGATATTTACAAGATGATATTAGTGTTAAAAAACCGACGTTAGGATTAATATATTCATGTGGATTGCTTACTAATGACATTGAATTATCAGAAATGACTAAGTTTCTAGATGATAAAATTATGGCATTAATTTTTGAAGGCATTACGTTAAGCAATGAACTTACTTTTCTTTCCAGGGAATTAAAACTAAAAAAAATAGCTATGGATTTCTTTATTGGTTCTCCTTATGAAAGTTTTATCCAAAGTATTATTTGTGACCAATTCCAACCTGATCAAAAAGTTGATGAACTAATTATAAGAGAAGATATAAAAAATAAACTTAATTTAAAAATAGAGAAAATGATTAATTATGACAAAGATAAGAATATAATACACCTATATGGACCTAAAGGATCAGGCAAAAAATTACATGTAAAGCATATATCTAAATATTTAAATAAATCTGTTATTTTTGTAGATTTAAAATATTTAATGGCATATGGTGAAGATGTTCAAAATACGTTGTTGATGAATATTTATTTAGATGCATTTTTAAATGATTGCATTATATGTTATCACAATTATAGAAGAACGCATGAAAGTGATCAAAAATTATCAATCATACTTAACGATACTTTTAAATATCGAAATATCATATTTTTATTAACTCAAGAATCTAAATATTTTAGTGAAGATTTTAGCGAATTTTTACCCACTGTTAGTGTGAATTTTGAAATATCAAATATAGAGAATGTAATTGAGATTTGGGAATCATTTTCTAAAAAATATAATGTTGATCCCAAAATAGATTTTAGGCAGATTAGCAATACATTTAATTTTACATTTGGACAAGTAAAAGATATTTTATCAATAGCAGATATAAAAGCAGTTTCTAATAATGGGATTATATCCCAGGAAATATTATTGAGAGTATGTAGAGAATATGTTGTACACAGATTAGATGAAAGAGCAACTCGAATAAATTTTAATTTTACATTTGATGATTTAGTAATAGATGAAGATCAAAAAAATATTTTAATTAGTGCATGCAATTATATAAAGTATAAAAATATTGTATATGATCAATGGGGATTCAAAGATAAAGTTCCATATGGAAGAGGATTAAGTATATTACTTTATGGCCCCCCTGGTACCGGAAAAACAATGGGAGCACAAGTTATAGCTAATGAATTAGGATTACAAATTTACAAGATAGATTTATCACAAATAAGTGATAAATATATAGGTGAGACACAAAAGAACCTAAAAGATATATTTACTGAAGCAAAAAAAAGTAATGCCATATTGCTTTTTGATGAAGCAGATTCTTTGTTTGGCAAAAGAACAGATGTTAAAGATTCGAATGATAAACATTCAAATAGTGAAACATCATTTCTTCTTCAAAAAATGGAGGAATATGAAGGAATTTCAATTCTTACAACTAATAAATTCAATAGCTTTGATGAAGCGTTTAGACGTCGTATGAGATTTATAGTTAGTTTTCCAATGCCTGATATTAAGAGGAGAAAGATGCTTTGGGGAAAAATATTTCCTAAAGGTTCTCCATTAGCAAATGATTTCGATAGCAATTTCCTATCTGAGAAATTTGAATTATCAGGTAGTAGTATAAAATCAGTAGCAATTTTAGCAGCATATTTAGCAGCAGCAGAGTCCCAAGTTATTACAATGAAACATATTTTAATAGCACTAAGATATGAATCACAAAAATTGGGGAAAAATATTACAAAACAAGATTTAGGATCATATGGAGATCTAATTAAATTTTAAAATGTTGATAAATAATATTTAGTATTGTTTATAAATAATAGATCTGTCTAGTAACTATAGGTTTTTAGGGTACTCTTTTATATGCTCATTAGGTACATGTTATTGGTAGAGAGAGTAAATCAGGGATATGATATTTGTTAATAGACATGTCTAATTTTAAAAAAGGAGGATTTTAATTATGGGATTATTTGATATGATAAAAGGTGTTGCGAGTAAAGCGCTTAGTAGTGGAGGTGGCATAGTTTCATCATTATTAGGGTCTGGAAAAAATATTGTTGAACAAGGTAAAGGAATGGTGCAAGAAGGTATAGGAGCTGCGAAAGGTGCAGTAAAAGAAGGGATAGGAACTGCTAAGGATACAGTTGGACAAGGGGTAGAAGCTGTTAAGGGTACGGCTAAACAAGGAGTAGGAGCTGCGAAAGGTGCAGTAAAAGAAGGGTTAAACAAAGTTTCATTTGCAAAAAATGCCTTATCAGATGCTATAAAGTTTGTTCCACAGTCATTGCAGGGGCTAATAGGTACTGCTACTAGTTTATTAGGATCAGCTGAGAGTAAAGCACAAGCTGAGGAAGGTGCGCCTCCAGCTACATCGTAGTAATAATGTCATTTTTTAAGATTCTTTAGGTGGTAAATTTATTCACTTTATGATTTATACTTTGTTAAGAATTATAAAGATTTACCTTGTTAATTTGTTATCGAACTCATATGTTGGATAAATTAAAAATTTAAAGATATCTTACAAAAGATTAACCTGTTCATTAAATAATAAATGAACAGGTTAATCTTTTGTAAGATAGATAAAGCAATAGATTGGAATTGCTTGAAGATTTCTGGAATGGTGAGGGGTTGCCAAAGTTTTAGTGTTGTATCAACCAGCACGACTTTTTTGGAAACAACTTTTGTATGGTGCGTGAACCTGGCTAATAGGATTTTTTAATGGTTGCATTTGGTTATGCAACTATTTTTATTTTTAGTAGTTATATGTGAAAGGGGTTGTTTTTATATGACACTAAGAGAAAAACTATTTTGTAATTATTATATAAAAATTCAAAACCATAAAAAGGCAGCAGTTAAAGCAGGGTATAATGAAGAAGTTGCGGATACTATAGGTATGAAATTACTTACCCAAGATAGAATAAAAGATTATATAAAACTAATTCTTAAAGAAAGTAAATCAGATAATAATTTACAAAAAGCAATAATTGGATTAGAGCGGCTTGCTTTTGGATCAATAGAGGATACGATAAAAGTTTTATTTTCAGATACATTAGATGACTTAAAAGATTTAAGATCACTGGATCTTTTTAATATCTCTGAAATAAAAAAAATTAAGGGCGGAGGTTTCGAAATAAAATTTTTTGATCGAATCAAAGCTTTAGAAAAAATTGCTGAAATATCTAAGATATTTGTAAATGATTCTCAGTCTTTAGAATTTTTTTCAGCAATAGAAAAAAGTGCATCGTTGTTATCTACAGCAAATATACCAAAGCTTGATGAATTAGGATCAGGAGATTTTACAGATGAATAAGAATGATTATTTTTCTACAAAACAACTAATAGCATTAACTTGGTGGCATCCTTCATCCCAGTTAAGTGAATATGATATAATAATTTGTGATGGAGCAATCCGTAGTGGAAAATCTTTTTCTATGTTTATATCATTTGTATTTTGGGCATTTTTTACATTCAATAATGGAATATTTGCTATTTGTGGAAAAACTATTTCTTCTATTTCAAGAAATTTGGTAATCCCGATGCTAGCCTACTTAAACAAGTTAGGATTTATATGCAATTATACATCATCAAAAAATAAAATAATTATTAATTATAAGAATAAGGTAAATACTTTTTATATATTTAGCGGACGAGATGAAAGTTCTGCTTCATTAATTCAAGGTATTACATTGTCGGGTATATTGTTAGATGAAGTTGTTTTAATGCCTCAATCTTTTGTAGAACAAGCCATTGCTCGATGTTCTATAGAAAATTCCAAGATTTGGTTTAATTGTAATCCGCAGCATCCTGCTCATTGGTTTTATCAAAATTGGATAATAAAAGCAAAGCAAAGAAATGTACTATATTTACATTTTAAAATGTCAGATAACCCTTCTTTATCAAAAAGAATAATTTATAGATATAAATCAATTTATTCGGATTCTTTTTATAAAAGATTTGTTGAAGGGTTATGGTGTTTACCTGATGGATTAGTATATCCAATGTTTAACAGAAACAATCATATAATAGAGACGCTCCCTTTAAATTTTGAAAAATATTATGTATCCTGCGATTATGGTACAGTTAACCCTACATCTATGGGGCTTTGGGGATTGTCAAACAAAATTTGGTATCGAATAAAAGAATTTTACCATTCATCTAAAAAATCAGGAAAGTTAAAAACTGATGAAGAATACTATATAGATCTTTTAAATTTAACTAATGGATTATCGATAGAATCTGTTATTATTGATCCTTCTGCCTCCAACTTTATTCAGTGTATAAGTAGTCATAAAAAATTTAAAATTATTCTTGCTAAAAATGATGTATTAACAGGAATTTCTAAAGTTTCTGGAGCATTAAGTTACAATAAAATATTTTTTCATTCTTCTTGTGTTAATACTTTTAGAGAATTTTCTTTATATCAATGGGATCAAAATACTATGAAGGATTATCCCAAGAAGGAAAATGATCATACAATGGATGATATTAGGTATTTTGTTAATACTGTAATATCTAACGAGAATAAATATGGTTTTTATGTTCATACAACTTATAGAAATAACAATATATAAAGATATTTTTTTGATATTCAAAGAAGAAAAGCGTTATAATCGGGAATTGTCACGGGTGCGTATTTTGATAGAGAACGTGAGAACCCATGCATCAAACGCTTCAAATTAATTTTATGTAATATTTATCTAATTTCTATTAATAATTTTAGAGCAGTTTTACTTTCTCCTGATATTGTAACGTTGGAAAAGGCTGGAATACAAACGATGTCCAGACCAGATGGAGCTAAGTATCCCCTTGCAATAGCTAATGATTTTACTGCTTGATTAAGGGCTCCAGCACCAATTGCCTGAATTTCAACAGCGCCTTTATCTCTTATTACTCCTGCAATAGCTCCAGCTACTGAATTGGGAGATGATTTAGTAGATACTTTTAATACTTCTATTTGCATTGTTAATATTGTCACTTTTACCTTATAAAAGTGACATCTCCTTTCGTGAACTATGATTGTTGCTATACTTTAATATATTATAAATATAAATATATAAAAAATCAATAGATTTTTTAAAAAAACTAAAAAATTATACAGAATAAATACTATTAATTACCTGATAATTTTTTATATACTTAAAATAAAAAAAGACTTGAATTATTAATCAAGTCTTTTTTTATTTTTATTTAAGTTAGTAATAAGTAAAATAGATAAAACTAGAATAAAGATAATTGTAGATAAAGCATTGATCTCTGGACTAACCTTTCTCCTAGTCATAGAAAATATAATTATTGGTAATGTTTGGGATGTTGGTCCGCTTGTAAAGTAACTTATTACAAAATCATCAAGAGAAAAAGTAAAGGACATGATAAATCCTGCTAATATTCCTGGCATTATTTCTGGAATGATAACTTTAAAAAGAGTCATAAAAGGACTACATCCTAAATCCATAGCAGCATCATATATATATTTATCTATCTGCCTTATTTTGGGAATTACATTTAAAATAACATAAGGAATATTAAAAGTAATATGAGCTAATATTAGTGTAGAAAATCCAAATTGCATCTTTAAAAAAGAGAACAATAACATAAGAGATACACCAGTTACTATTTCAGGATTGATTATGGGTATATATGTTATGGTCATAATTGATGATTTCATCGTTTTATTTAATGAATTTATTCCGATTGCGGCAGCTGTACCCAAGATGGTAGCTATAATAGATGAAGATATTGCTACGATAAAAGTATTTATTACAGATTTAATTATTAATTGATTATGAAATAATTTTATATACCAATCAAAAGTGAATCCTGTCCACAAGGATCTACTCTTAGATTGGTTGAAAGAAAATATTATAAAAACAGCTATAGGTGCATATAAGAATGCTAATAGACATCCTAAAAAACTAGTAGATAAAAAATTTTTTTTAATTATAATAACATGACCCTTTCTTATTATAAAATTATCAGTTTGATATACAAAAAGATAAATAAATACATTGAATTAATTAGATGTAAAAGATGAGTAGCATATGGTTTTGTCAGCCCTTTATAAGGTAAATTTATAACAATATATCTTCTTTCCCTTCGTTATCTAATTGATTCATTAAACTTATACATAAAAAGATAATGACCATTAATATAAGAGACATTGCTGATCCCAAGTGTATGTTATATGTATTGCCTAAAAATTGTAATTCTATTAAGTCTCCAATAAGAAAATTAGATCCTCCTCCAAGCATTTTAGAAATAATGAATGTGCTTACTGCTGGGACAAAAACCATCGTTATGCCGGTGCTAACTCCAGGTATGCTTAAGGGCCATATTATTTTTAAAAATATCCTTCCTGTTCCTGCGCCTAAATCTTGAGCTGCCTCAATAATCATTTGATCTATCTTTATCATTGTGGTATATATAGGTAAAATCATAAATGGAATATAATTATATACCATTCCAACAATTATTGCGAAATAATTGTTAATCAATTGAAAAGGACCTAAGCCAATAATTCCCAAAAGCTTATTTATTAATCCATTATTTTCCAATAATGTCATTAATCCGTATGTTTTTAAAAGAAAGTTGATCCACATTGGTAGTATAAATAGTGCTAAAACTAAATTTTGATTTTTCTTTTTCATTCTAGATAAAATAAATGCCAATGGATATGCTAAAATTAAGCAGATAAGTGTTGAAATAATAGCTAACCATATTGATCTCCACAATACAATGTTATATACATCTACAGCTGCAATATTATCGATGGTAAATTTGCCATTAGCATCAGTTAATGCAAAATAAACTATCAAAAACAAAGGAACCAAAACGAATAATACTGACCATAATATATATGGCATAGATGTAATTTTATAACTACTTTTTATTATTCATCAACCCCTATAAAAATTTTACATCGAGAATACATGTGTATATTTTATTATAAACTTTGTTAATTGATTTTCTTTTATATTATTTTTATTATTAAGAATATAGGTTCATGAATAAATAGTCATTAAAAAAAACAGCATATAATCACACCTAACACACGTTAACTTTCTGATTTTACTATCCAGCCCGCGTAGCGGGCTGGATAGTAAAATCAGGATATTTGCTGGATTTAAACATGTTTATAAATTCCATGAACCTACGTTCTAAGAAAAAAGCAAATTTTTATTCATGATATGTATGTCTATTGGTTTTATATCTATTCCTACTAAAGAGCCTATTTCTTCAGCTTTAGTAGAGTGAACCATCCATTTATATCCACAACAATCGATAATCATCTCATAATGGACTCCTTTGAATATAACAGATTCTACAATTCCAGAAATTTTACCTTTAGAAGGTGCTAATATATTTATATCCTCAGGCCGGATTACAACATCGACTTGTTGATTAATTTCAAATCCTTTATCTACACAAACAAATTGGTTACCTAAAAATTCTACAAGGAAGTCTTTATGCATAATTCCATCTAATATATTGCTTTCGCCAATAAAGTCAGCAATAAAGGCATTTTTAGGTTCATTATATATATCAATAGGCGTGCCAATTTGTTGGATGCATCCATTTTTCATTACTACTAAATAATCAGACATGGTAAGAGCTTCTTCTTGATCGTGTGTTACATATATAAATGTTATTTCTACGCTTTGTTGGATTTTTTTTAATTCTATTTGCATTTCTTTACGTAGTTTTAAATCTAATGCACCTAAGGGTTCATCTAGTAAAAGAACCCTTGGATGATTTACCAAAGCACGTGCAATAGCAATTCGTTGTTGTTGTCCGCCAGATAATTGATTTATTCGTCTATTTTCAAAGCCTTTAAGATTAGTTAGTTCTAACATTTCACTTACTTTATAAGAAATTTCTTTATTGGATAACTTTTTAATTCTTAAACCAAAAGCTACATTATCAAAAACATTAAGATGGGGGAATAAAGCATAACGTTGAAACACTGTATTAATAGGCCTTTGATATGGTGGCGCCTTGGTTATATCTTTGTTTTCAAAGAAAATTTGTCCGCTATTAGGCGATAAAAAACCACCTACAATTCTAAGTATAGTAGTTTTTCCGCAACCGGAAGGTCCTAATAAAGTAACAAAATTTTTGTCATAGATATCCAAGCTTAGGTTATCTAAAATAATATCATTTTGATATTTAACTGTAATATTTTTTAAACGTATGATAGCGTTCTTCTCTTCAGACAATTTATCACCTTCTAAATTGGTAACCTCTAAACATTAATAAAGATTTTTATTTTACTATTTCTAGCGCCTATAGGGCAGTGTTAAAAATAAAAAGGTTAGATTTGGTTTATTGCTACTCAATTATATAATAATATGGTAATATCCTAAAATAATAAACCTATATTCTTAATAAGTATTCTAAATATAACATATATTGCTGTTTTTCGTCAACTTACTTTTTATTGCCTTTTACTAAAAATAAAAGGGTAAGAAAAAGTAAGTTGGAGGAAAATTTTTGATAATCAAATTTAAGGTATTTTTGTTAATTTATATGACAATAATAAAGTATGAAGTTATTGATTAATTTTAATAAGATTGTAGGAGGATAATGCAATGATGAATATAAAGTTTTGTAAAAAAAATATCATAAAAAACTTAGGATTAATTGCTACAATAGGAACTGCAACATACTTTTTATTTAATAATACTAGAAAATCTAAACAAAGAAAAATTAAAAGAAATGCGACTAGAGCGATAAGGTCTATTGGAAATGCAGTTAATTCTTTTTCTTCAGTAATAGGATAATAATTATTTACTTTATACTTAGTTATCTAATAATAAACAATTTGCATCTTGTGGATTAGTCCACAAGATGGTAAAATCATCCACTAATATGATCTACTGATATAAAATTTTATTAAATGCTTTAATTTTTATTTAAATGATGGTATAATACTAAAATGTACGTAAGAATTTGAAAGTTAAATGTTAGGTATATATTTTCAAATATGTGCTTATCCTAACTTATTAAAACATAATACTTAAAAATAAAGAATGTAGGTGCATGTGAACTTATAAATGTATTTAAATCAGCAGATATATTGATTTTATCATTCTGTCCTCTGAGTGGTTGGATTAAATCATAAAGTTAACGTATGTTAGATATAATTATATGCTGTTTTTTAAAATTAATATTTTTTTAAATTAATCACATGAATCCAAGTTCAAAGAATAAGAAAATTAATAATTAGTTAAAGATTTTTAAACTAATATGTTATACTTAGACCTTGCGGTTATGTCTATTTTTAAATTCGACAAGGCAAAATTTACAAGGAAGGTGCATAGATGTTGAATAAGATTTTAGTAACTGGTGGATCAAAACTAAAAGGAGAAGTTTCCATTAGTGGAGCTAAAAATGCTGCTGTTGCAATTATTCCAGCGACAATGTTAACCCGCAGCAAATGTGTATTGGAAAATATTCCGAATATTAGCGATGTAGATGTTATGCTTGATATTTTATCAGAAATAGGAGCAGATGTAAAAAAAATAGATAGCACTACTATATCAATAGATACATCCAATGTAAATTATCCGGTAATCCCTTATGAATTATCTAAAAAAATGAGGGCTTCATATTATTTTTTAGGATCAATGATTGGAAGATATCTTAAATCTACTGTTTCAATGCCAGGGGGTTGTGAGTTAGGGGTTAGACCTATAGATCAACATATAAAAGGGTTTGAATCTCTAGGAGTAGAAGTAGCAGTAAATCATGGTATGATAGATATGAAAACTAATAAATTAATAGGTAGTCATATTTATTTTGATGTAATTTCAGTAGGAGCAACTGTAAATACCATGTTGGCGTCTGTGTATGCAACAGGAGTTACAATACTTGAAAACGTAGCAAAAGAACCCCATATTGTAGATTTGGCGAATTTTTTAAATTCTATGGGAGCAAATGTAATGGGCGCTGGGACAGATGTTATAAAAATTCATGGTGTATCTGAATTACATGGATGTAACTATGCTATTATTCCAGATCAAATAGAAGCTGGAACTTTTATGATGGCCGCTACTGCTACTGGTGGTGATGTTATTATTAAAAATGTAATACCCAAGCATTTGGAATCAATCTCTGATAAAATAACCAAAATAGGTGGGTCAATAGAAGAATATAATGATTCTATAAGAGTTATAGGCCCAAATAAAATTAATAAATTAAATATTAAAACCCTTCCTCATCCAGGATTTCCCACAGATATGCAACCTCAAATGACTGCTTTACTTTCTTTAGCAGAAGGCACTAGTGTAGTCACAGAAGGTGTTTGGGATAATAGGTTTAGATATGTTGATGAACTTAGAAGATTAGGAGCATTAATTCAAGTTGATGGTAAGGTTGCTGTGGTAGAAGGTGTTGATACTTTAAAAGCAGCACCGATTAGGGCTACTGACTTAAGGGCAGGTGCTGCAATGTTAATAGCAGCATTAACTGCTAAAGGTACAACTGAAATAGAAGATATAGAGCACATAGAACGTGGATATGAGGATATAGTTTATAAATTAAAACAATTGGGTGCTTCTATAGAAATTATTTCACAGGATCCAGTCAATCAGATATTAAAATCTATTCCAAGGAATACTCCTCAAGTAGGATAAAGTGGTTTGTTATACTATTCCTTTTTTTAAGGATATATTCTATAAATAAAAATTCCTTAATTATTTACAGATTATAAATATAATATATGTTAAAAATAATCTTAAATAAGAGTAATGTCCTAAAGTAGATAAAATAGTAAATATCTTGTCAAAGAAATAGGAATTTTGTATTGCTCCTACCTATAGTTGATTATACATGGTGTGTAGCCTAGGAGAGATATGAAGAAAATTTTGTATTTTTGCCAAGTGTAATTTTTACGTAAAACACTTTATGACACTACTAAGTAAAGGGGTTTAATTTATGAATAAAAAATTAACAAACATATTAATGGTTTCTTTTTCCATTATATCGTTAAGCTCTTGTTATAAATCACCTAATTTGCAAGGTTATGAAAACAATAAGCAAGTTAATACTGTATTTAAGATGAATAAAGATAATAATTCTGATTTCACATTGAATAAGTTAAAAATAGATGATTCTAAAGATATTATTACAGGTTTTAAAAATCAGGAAGCGATCGAAACATTCTCTGTTGACATAGGGCCAATAGAATCTCAAGATAATAAAAAGCAAGGATGGGGATTAGGTCCAGATAGAAATGAGAAAGGTCAACCCATAGATGCAGTTAATTTCCAAGAAAAATATGGTAAATATGATGCCTATTTTATAGGTAATTCTGGGAAAAAGAATATTTATTTTACGTTTGATGAAGGCTATGAAAATGGATATACGGCGCCAATATTAGATATTTTAAAGGAAAAGAATGTGTCGGCAGTATTTTTTGTTACCCAACATTATGCAGTAAAGAATCCGGATTTGATAAAGAGAATGATAGATGAAGGGCACATCATTGGAAACCACAGTTCAAAACATAAATCATTCCCCAAAATTAGCATTGAAGAATGCAAAGAAGAGGTTAAAGGGTTACATGAATACATGAAAGAGAATTATAATTATGAAATGGATCTTTTTAGATTTCCATGTGGTGAGTTTAGTGAAAAAACTTTAGAATTATTATGTAAAATGGGATATAAATCTGTATTTTGGAGTTTTTCATATGCTGATTATGATGAAAATAAGCAATTATCTTGCGATAAGGCAAAAGAAAAAATATTAACATCTATGTATGATGATTCTATACTACTACTACATGCAGTTTCGAAAACAAATACAGAAGTTTTAGGAGAGGTAATTGATAAATTTAGGGAAAATGGATATAATCTATCTTTATTAAATTTTGAAAATAAATAGAGACATTAAGAAAAATGGTATTAAATATTTTTTTATTTAATACCATTTTACTTTGGTATATAAAATACTTTAATTTTCTTGATATATGTGATATAATTTTTTTATAAGAACCTACTTTTTTGGAAATAGTGGAGGTACATTAAATTGAGTATACAGTATATGGGATTAAAAGAAATTAATGGTCCCCTTGTAATTTTAGAAAACGTTTCTTCCGTGGGATATGATGAAATGGTAGAGATAGCTTTAGATAATGGAACTACTCGAATGGGTAGAGTAGTTCAGATACATGGAGATAAAGTAGTGTTGCAAGTATTCGAAGGAACTCGTGATCTATCTTTAACCAATACTAAAACAAAATTTAAAGGTCGACCAATGGAAATGCCTTTGTCAAAAGAACTTTTAGGCAGAATTTTCAATGGAAGCGGGAGACCTATTGATGGATTAGGAGAAATATATCCTGAGAAATATGCTGATATAAATGGTAGCCCAATGAATCCAGCTTCTAGAACATATCCTCGGAATCATATAAATACTGGGATATCTGCCATAGATTCTTTAATGACTTTAATTAGAGGACAAAAACTTCCTATATTTTCAGGAGCAGGGATGAATCATAATAAGCTTGCAGCTCAAATAGTACGCCAAGCTAAAATCACTGACGAAGGAGGTGGAAACTTTTGCATTGTATTTGCGGCAATGGGTGTAAAAAATGATGTTGCAAGTTACTTTAAAGAATCTTTCCAAAAAGCTGGCGTTTTACAAAATGTTATAGTGTTTCTGAATCTTTCAAACGATCCTATAATAGAAAGAATCTTAACACCTAGGTGCGCATTAACAGCTGCTGAGTATTTAGCTTTCGAACATAATATGCATATATTAGTTATTATGACTGATGTGCTGGCATATGCTGAGGCATTGCGAGAATTTAGTTCATCAAAAGGAGAAATTCCTGGTCGTAAAGGATTTCCAAGTTATTTATATTCAGACTTTGCTACTTTATATGAAAGAGCGGGTATTATAGAAGGTAAAAGTGGCTCAGTAACACAAATTCCAATTATTACCATGCCCAATGATGATATAACACATCCTATTCCTGACTTAACTGGATACATAACAGAAGGTCAAATAGTTTTAGATAGGGTTTTAAGCCAAAAAGGTATTTATCCTCCAATTGCAGTACTTTCATCACTTTCAAGATTAATGAAGGATGGTATTGGAAAAGGATATACTAGAGAAGATCATTCAGCTTTAGCGAATCAATTATTTTCGAGTTATGCAAAGGTACAAGAAGCAAGGTCGCTTGCATCAGTAATAGGTGAAGATGAATTATCACCGATAGATAAGCAATATATAGAGTTTGGGAAAACTTTTGAAAAACACTTCATAGCACAAAAGTTCGATGAAGATAGATCAATAGAACAAACTTTAAATTTAGGTTGGAACATGTTACAGATGTTACCAAGAGAAGAACTTGATAGAGTTGAGCCTTCTTTGTTAGAGAAGTTTTATGATAGGTAAAATCAAAGGAGATAATTTTATGATAAATAAAAAAATAATAAAGTATACAGTATTATTATTGTCATGTATAATTCTTTTTGTGTCAAATTCACTAATATGTATGGCAGTGACATCATCAAAAGATGAACTTCGTGGAATGTGGATATCATATCTTGAATTGAAACGTATATATGAAGAAATGAAAGATAAAAAAAACCTGAAGGAGTTTTCGGATAAAATCGAAAAAATGTTAGAGGAAATCAAGCAATTAAACTGCACGGATGTGTTTTTTCAGGTTAGGCCATTTAGTGATGCATTATACGATTCTAAAAAATTTCCAACATCACATGTGTTAGCGGGAACCCAAGGTGAAGATATTGGATATGATCCATTAAAAAGTGTAATTGAATTAGCCCATAAAAAGGGATTAAAAGTTCATGGATGGGTCAATCCATATAGAATAAAATTACCTACTAATCCTATGGAATTATCAAAAAACAATCCATTTTCAAACTTGGTTGATGATACAAAAACGGTAATAAAATATTTTGATGGAGTAACTACATTCAATCCAGCAAATGATAAAATACAAAAGTTAATCATTGAGGGTATTGAGGAAATAGCGGTAAACTATGATATAGATGGAATTCATTTAGATGATTACTTCTATCTGTCTGATAACCTAAACTATGATAAAGATTCTTATGACGAGTATTTAAGGGGTGGAGGACAAGATGAGCAAAAAAAATGGCGAATTAATAATGTAAACAAATTAATTAAAAACATATATTCTAAAGTAAAAGAAATAGCAGAAGAACGAAACAAACAGATTTTATTTGGGGTAAGCCCAGGTGGTAACATAAACCATGTAATAAATAAAGAGTCAGTTGACGTTAAAACTTGGATGAAGGAACCAGGTTATATTGATTATATTGTTCCACAAATTTATTATGGATTTAATAATAAAAGATTATCATTTAATCAAGCATTAGAAAGTTGGTTAGAAGTAGAAAGGCATCAAGATTTAAAAATGTACATAGGTCTTGCTGCTTATAAAATAGGTACTGAAGATGAATATGCAATAAAAAGAGATGATACTCTGACATTAAAAGAACAAGATGATCCACGAAAAGAGTGGATAACAAACCATAATATAATAAGTAAACAAATTTTAAAAACTAGAGAAAGTTGTAATGGATTTATTTTTTTTAGACATGATTTTTTATTCAATCCGCCTGAAGAGACAAAATCTGCTGTTGAAGAAGAATTAAAAGGTATTAACAAAGTATTAGAAAAGAAATGAGTAGATCATTTTAATTAGGAGAGACATAATGTCCTTATATGTATTAGCTGATCTCCACTTATCAATTAATTCTGATAAGCCGATGGATATATTTTGTGGATGGAAACATTACGTAGATAAACTAAAAGAAAATTGGAATGCTACAGTATCTGTGAAAGATACTGTAGTTCTTTTAGGGGATATATCTTGGGGTAGTTCACTTGAAGATTCTACTATGGATTTTAAATTTATAAATGAATTGCCAGGGCAAAAGATTATATTAAAGGGTAATCATGATTATTGGTGGTCGACAAAATCTAAAATGGATAGGTTCTTTAATAAGCATAATTTCTCTACACTTAAAATATTACATAATAATTCATTTATTGTTGATGGAATTTGTATATGTGGAACTCGAGGATGGATGTTTGAAAATGGTGAAAAGCATAATTCTAAAATAATAAATAGAGAATTGCAAAGACTTAGATTATCAATACAATCTGGAGTAAAGTCAAATTTGCCAATGATTGTGTGCTTACATTATCCGCCAATATATGGAAGTCAGGTTTCGCATAATATCCTTGAAATTCTTAATGAATACAGGATATCGCACTGTTATTATGGCCACCTTCATAGTCAATCGGCAAATATATCTGTTAATGGATTAGTTGATAATATTTATTATCAACTAGTTGCTTGTGATTATGTAAATTTTAATCCGGTTAAAGTAGTAATTTAGTAGGAGTAATAAAAGAAAAAGTGTTAGATATTGCCAGTAAAATTTTTAGCTTCAGCATTTAGAGTTAAACTTGATATGTTACCACATATATATTCATAATAACCTTGGATACCAACCATTGCAGCATTATCTCCGCACCATTTTAATTGTGGAATATGTAAATTAAAGTTCTCTTTTTCACACATTTGTGTTAAAGTATCTCTTAAAAGTGAATTTGCAGAAACTCCTCCGGCTATTGCTAAATGCTGATAATTAAGATTTTTTGCAACTTCTATTAATCTATTACACAAAATATCTACTGCTGTTTTTTGAAAGCTGGCAGCTATATTATTTATATCTATTTCTATATTTTTCATCCTTTTTTGATTAACAAAGTTTACTACAGTAGTTTTTAAGCCAGAAAAGCTAAAGTCATATAAACTTTCACCTACCACTGTAGAATTTTTAAGTCCATTTACCTTGGGATGGGGAAATGCATAAGAAAGTGGATCTCCTAATTTAGATACAGTATCTATTTTTACTCCACCAGGATATCCTAATCCTAGTATCCTGGCAACCTTATCGAAAACTTCTCCAACAGCATCATCCCTAGTTGTTGCTATAACCTTAAACTTTACATAATCCAGGACTTCAATAATTTGGGTATGTCCACCAGATACAACCATACAAATAAATGGTGGTTTTAAAGATTCGTTATCAATGTAGTTAGCTGCGATGTGACTTGTTATATGATTTACTGCGATAAGTGGTTTGCCTAAAGAATATGCTAATCCCTTTGCAAAATTGATGCCTACCAACAATGATCCTACTAGTCCAGGTGAATATGTAACAGCTATGGCATCAATATCTTTAATATCTATAGCTGAAAATTTAATAGCTTCATAAGAGAGTTGTGAAATGGATTCTATATGTTTTCTTGATGCAATTTCAGGGACTACTCCACCAAAAATTTCATGTTCCTGAACTTGGGAATAAACTATTGAAGATAAGATCTTTTTACCATTTTTAACTATTGCAACAGCGGTTTCATCGCATGAAGTTTCTATAGCTAATATTATCATTTTATCTCACCAGGTCCTTTTTATACTTCTTTGATATGCAATCATTTTACTATTTATTCTACTTGTTTTCAATAGTAGAAAATGAATTATATTTTTTATTTTATTGCCATCTTAATATATTAGAATATAGGTTCATAAATAAAATATTAGAATATAGGTTCATGAATAAATAGTCATTAAAAAAAAACAGCATA